>Ga0222714_10000176_pt1 | contig 75206 bp, 111 predicted proteins | sample C33_3DmetaG_FD_165048 | JGI IMG/M metagenome (GOLD analysis project Ga0222714, IMG submission 165048) | Estuarine water microbial communities from San Francisco Bay, California, United States - C33_3D | ecosystem: Environmental > Aquatic > Marine > Unclassified | place: USA: California...
AGTTAAATCTAAAACATTATTAGATTCTAATGGTAATAATTTTGGATTGACTCACAGTGATTTATCATATAATCACACTGCTTGGTGTTTACCATATTATGATAGGTTAACAAATAAATTAGGGTTTATTATTTGGAATTCTGAAGAAAATAATGGAACTATAAATGTTAAAGTAGTTTACAACGATGACCAAGTGATTAATTTTGGTGATGTACTATCACAACATTGGGTTATAAAAGACATTGATGATTTTAATAACGCAAAACAAATGGTAGTTATTTTAAATGATAAAATAAGAAACATTTTTAATTTTGAAAAAGATGGTGAGATGTTTAAAAAAGTAAGTTTTAGAGAAGAGTTTAATAAGTAATGAAAAAAATAGTATTAGTTTCTACATTTTGTAATAATGAAGAAAAACAAAACGTATTAAAGGAAACCGTATTAAAGGTTAAAGAAATGGAAATGGATATTATGGTTATTAGCCCTAACTTTATTCCTATTAGACAAGACATTATTGATTTATGTGATTTTTTCTTTTATACAAAGGAAAATCCATTATTAGGTTGGCCTGTTAGACAATATACTCATTGGTATGAAATGCCTATTTCTGATAAAAAAACATGTTGTATTCATAGAGGATTTTATGATTATGGTTGGGCTGCGTTATATCAAACAAAAAAACTTAGTCAATTTGCTTTAACTTTTGATTATGATATTTTTCACCATATTATTTATGATTTAGAATTTGATGATGAAGTCGTTAATGAATTCCTATCAGATGAGGTAAATTTGATTCATGCTCGTAGAAATCCAAATAATCTAAATGAAATATGGGAAACTACATTACACTTTATGACTTTTGATAGGTCAATGATGGAATTAATTGAAAAAGAAATTACTTTAGATAATTATCTTAGTGGTAATGGGGTTGCTGAAGGTGAAGTGTTAAAATGGAAAAATAAATTTAATTTAAAGACATCAAAAAAGATTATTAAAGATAGAATTTTTTATTGGGAAAATTACGATTTTTTTAATTATTCACCATTTAACGAGTTTAAAATGTTTATTAGTAAAAATGAACCAACTGATATTTGGTTAGGATATACAGAAAACCCCTACAAAACTAACCTTACAGAAAATTTAAGAATTGTTTTTCATGATTTTGAAAACATTAATAATGTAAATATAAAAATTAATGGAGATGATTATTTAATATCTCCAAAACCATGGGAAATAATTGAATTCCCTATAAGTTCTCAAAACATCTATGAATTAGTATTTACATACAATAATAAAACAGTTGATTTTACTAGTGAATACAATAGTATAATGATGAATCAAATATATTACAATTATAGATAATATTTTAATTAAAATGAAAAAAGTTATAGTAACAGGAACCCGAGGTTTTATTGGATTAAACCTTATGAAAGAGTTAAACAAACAAGGATATTTAACTCATGGATTTGATGATTCTTATTTTTTGTTAGAAAAATGGGAAAAGGATTTACTAAAAACACTTGATACCTTAAACTATGATGGTGTATTCCATGTAGGAGCTTGTTCTGATACATTAGAACAAAATGTAAATTATATGATGACTCGAAATTATGAGTCAACTAAAATAATTACAGACTGGTGTAAACAAAACAATAAACCTATTATCTATTCTTCATCAGCCGCTAATTATGGAACTAATAATCGTTATCCTTCAAATTTATATGGTTGGAGTAAATACGCTGCCGAAGATTATGTAAGGTTAAATGATGGAATCGGATTACGTTATTTCAACGTATATGGTCCTGGTGAAGAACATAAAGGTAAAATGGCCTCTGTTGCTTACCAGATGACTCAAAGATACAAAGCAGGTGAGGAAATTAAATTATTTCCACTTAAACCAAAACGTGATTTTGTTTATATTAGAGATGTAGTAAGTGCTAACATTTATGCTTTTGAAAATTATGATAAACTAAAAGGAAACTTTTATGAAGTTGGATTTGGAGAAGCAAGACCTTTTGAGGATATTATGGATATTCTAAATATTCCCTTTACTTACCATAGTGAAGATATAATCCCGAAAGGTTATCAATTTTTTACTTGCAGTGATGAAACCAAATGGATGTCAGGATGGAAACCAGAATGGAATTTAGAAAAAGGATTAAATGATTATAAAGAACAACTATGAAAATAATTGAAGTTTTTGGATTAGCTCGTTCAGGCCATCATGCTGTAACCAATTGGTTAATTAAAAATTTATGTGGTGATGAATGTGCTATGGAGTGGAAATTAAGTATAATGAAAAATGGTCTTTTTTACATAAATGAAGGGAATTTAGATACTGAATTAACTCTTAAATACATTCAAAACCATAAAGATAACATACGTGTATTAATCCTTTCTTATGAAAATTGTAATACTAATTTTTCAATACTAAACAATAATAGAATATACGATAGCCCCTTATCCCTAAACAATCCAGACATTAAAAACTTTACTGAAAATTATCGAGTTATTTTTCTTAGAGATTTTTATAATAATTTAGCTTCTCGAATTAAATCGAATGAAAAACAATTAACAAAAACTAGAGAAGGTGTAGTTTTTCCTTGGGATGTAGAAAAAGAATTTATTGAAAAATGGAAAGATAGTGCTCGAAATTTTGACTCAAATAATTTTATTTCCCTAAAATTTGAAGATTGGTTAAATAATAAAACTCAACGAAATAAATTTTTAGAAAAAATTATAAAAACAGGCGAAATATATGATAATCGTGTTAGAGGAACTCATTCTTCTTTTGGTGATACTAAAGGAGTTATGGATCGTATTAATATGGTTGATATTCCTCAAACAACAAAAGAATTAATTAAAAAAGACACCGAATTACATTATTTAATAGGTGCTTTAGGATATGAATATAAAGAAACATGAACAAACCTAAATTATATGTTCACGGTTCCTATGTAGGAACAACAGGTTACAACAACCACACCCGAGACTTTTTTAGAGAAATATCTAAATTTTTACAATTAAAAATTAGAAACTTTACTATTGGAAAATCTTGGGATGGTATGTCTGAAACCCCTCATGATGGAGAAAAATACTTAACAGATCACGATAAATCTTTGTTGTATGAACAAACTTTATGGACAACTCCTCCATTTAGGGAAGACCATAAAATTTACCCTTCAGAAGATAAGGAATTTAAACATGACTTAAATTTAGTTTTAAGTGAAACTAACCACCATTATTTTTATGATAAATACAAAGGTCCAAAAATTGCTTATAACGTATGGGAATCAACAGAACAACCTTATGATTATTTTGATAAATTAAAAGAGTTTGATGAGTTGTGGGTTCCCTCTAAATGGCAAAAAGAATGTTCTATTAAACAAGGTTATCCTGCCAATAAAATTAAAGTTGTTCCCGAAGGTGTAGATGTAGATACATTCTACCCAGAACAAGTAGATTTATTAGATGAATATAAAGATGGCAGATTTAAGTTTTTGTTATTTGGTAGATGGGATTATAGAAAATCAACCAAAGAGATTATTCAAACTTTCTTAAAGACCTTCTCACCTGAGGAACCTGTAGATTTGGTTGTGTCAATTGATAATATGTGGGGTGAGGAAATGGATGGTTATAAAACAACTGAAGAACGATTAGCTGGTTATAATTTAATAGATCCTAGAATAAAAATTGTTCATTTCCCCTCTAGAGAAGACTACATCAAATTTATGAAAACAGGACACGTATTTTTGTCTTGTGCTCGTTCTGAAGGTTGGAATTTACCATTGATTGAGGCTATGGCTTGTGGGACTCCTTCTATTTATTCTAATTGTTGTGCTCAATTAGAATTTGCTGAAGGTAAAGGTTTCCCTGTAAATATTATAGGTGAAAAAGCAGCTAATGCTAATGATTATGGTAGATACACAATGAGTGATTTACCTGGTAACTATTACGAACCAGATTTTAACCATTTGTCTCAAGTAATGAGGCATGTTTATGAAAATTATGAACAATGTAAACAACAATCACTAAAAGATTCAGAGATTATTAAACGTGATTTTAATTGGGAAAGAATTGGTGAAATTGGTTATCAAACTATAATGGATTTTCATAACAATATGGATTACGAACATTATAAAAATTTAATCCCAGCAGATAAAATAAATGTTAGTTATTTAGAAGGTCCTAAAGTAGAAATTAATGGAGACAACGATAATTCATACGAAATTGAATTTTTAGATGAAAACAATACTGTAGTTTATAACGATACAATCACAAGTAATATGTGGACTTCGTGTTCTAGAAAGTATTATACCAAATGGAAAATTAAAGTCAATGGGAGAATTGTAGATGAATTTGATTTAACTAATAAACGTGTATTAATTAGTTTTGAGTCAAGATCAATTGGAGATACCATAGCTTGGGCTCCCTATGCTGTTGAATTTGCTAAAAAACACAACTGTAAAGTTATTTTAAGTACATTCCATAACAACTGGTTTAAAGGATTAGACGCTTATAAAGATATTGAATTTGTAGAACCCGGAAGTACTACTCAATGTTATACTGTATACCGAATTGGTTGGATTCGAGGAGATTCAGAAAAATGGGATCGATTTGATTTATACCCAAATCCACCCCAATCTCAACCATTACAAAAAACAGCATCTGATATTTTAGGTTTAGAATTTAAAGAATTAAATCATGGTATTAAATTTACCCCTAAACCTAAATCTACTAAAACAGACTATATAGTTATAGCTCCTGAATCAACAGCTGGTTGTAAAGAATGGCCTCATGATAGTTGGGTAATTTTGTCTAAAATGTTACGCGAATTAGGTTATACAGTAGTTACTCTTACAAGTAAACCTTATAATATTAAAGGTAACTTAAATATTCATGGTAAAACCTTAAATGAATCTATGAGTATTTTATATAATGCTAAATTTTTAGTAGGACTAAGTTCAGGATTATCTTGGATTAACTGGGCTTTAGGAAAACAAACAGTAATGATTAGTGGTTTTACTCAAAAAGATCATGAATTTCAAACTAATAATATAAGAATTCAAAATGAACATGCTTGTAACTCATGCTGGCAAAACATTAATTTTGTTTTTGATCCTGGAAATTGGGATTGGTGTCCTATTTGGGAAGGAACTGAGAAACAACACATTTGTGAAAAATCTATTTCTCCACTAACCGTATTTAATAATTTACCAATATGATTGATTTAAGCAATTTTGATTGGGGTTGGATGAATCACCCCTTAATTAATGAAAACAACCAAGAAGTTTTTCATATACAAAAAGATGGAACTTGGAAACCAATGGGTCATTATCATAGGGATGCTATTATTCACGAAATTTTTGTAAATAATTGTTATGAACAGTTTGTTGAGGTTAAAGAAGGAGATATAGTATTAGATATTGGTGCTAGTTTAGGACCCTTTACCTATTCTATTTTACATAAAAAACCAAAACACATATTTTGTTTTGAGCCTAGTGAAAAAGAATTTACAGTTTTAGTTAAAAATTTATTAGGTTACCCTGTTACTACTATTAATAAAGGTATATCAAGTATTAATTCTATAGTTAAATCTGATATGTTATTTGGTGGTGAAAGTGAAATGGAAACTATAACCTTTGATAAATTTATTAAATTATATGGTTTAAGTAAAATTGATTTTATGAAAACCGATTGTGAAGGAGGTGAATATGATATTTTTAATAATGAAAATAAAGAATATATTTTAAATAATGTGAAAAAAATATCCGGAGAATGGCATTTAAGTACACCCGAATTAAAAGATAAATTTAGAAATTTCAGAGACAATTATTTATCTCAATTCAAATCTTTTACAGTACATTCTATTGACGGTATTAATATTGAATGGGATTTATGGAATGAACATTTTATAGAGTATTACAACGAGGTTATAATTAATATCGATAATCGTTAATTTTTAAAAAACACTAATATTTATATTATATGGAAAATAAAGTTTTAACCCAAGAAGAGTTACAAAAATTAAACAATTTAAGAGATAGAAGAAATCAATTAGTTTCTGATTTCGGAGTTATTGAAATACAAATCCAAGAACTAGAACTCCAAAAGGATACTCTTATTAAGTCTTTAGAAGACTTAAAACAACAAGAATATACTTTAGGTAACGAAATACAAAATAAGTATGGTCGAGTTCAAATTAATTTAGATAACGGAGAAACTACTCTTCTGGATTAATTTTTAAGAACTTCTGTCATATTTATCACGGAATAAAATTAATTAATTTATTAGAAAATGGCAGAAACATTAATATCCCCTGGTGTATTAGCATTAGAAAACGATAACTCTTTCGTATCCTCGCAACCAGTAACTGTAGGAGCTGCTCTTGTTGGCCCAACCGTAAAAGGTCCAGTTGAAGTCCCTACTATTGTTACCTCATGGAGTGATTACCAAAACAGATTTGGTACTACTTTCTTAAGTGGAAGTAACGTTTATACTTATTTTACTTCTATTGCTGCATACAATTATTTTGCAAATGGAGGTCAAACCTTATTAGTATCTAGAGTAACAAGTGGTTCTTTCACTTCTGCTACTTCAACTGCTATCTATAATGGTTTAGAAAGTGGCGACGTAAACGCTGGAACAAATTTATTAGGTTCATACACTAGTGGTGGAACTGGAGGTTCAGCAGGTACTTATTCTGCTGTAGCTACTACTACTTCTGGTACTGGTACTGGAATCACTTTAAATGTTACTACCTCTACAGATAATGGTAAAATATTAACTACAGCAGACGCTTTACTTTCTTCAATAACTTCTAATCCAACAGATTGTGATGATGCTACTTACACAGGTGTAGCTCTTACAGGTGGAAGTGGTACAGGTGCTGTAGCAACAGTAGTTTGTTCTGGTAACACAATTACTAGTATCACTGTAACCACAGCAGGTTCAGGATATGAAGCTGGAGATGTGTTAACTATTGCCGCTTTAGCTTTAGGAACAGCCTCATCCGCCGCTACTATTACATTAGTTTCAGGTGATTTATTAGTTGAAACAACAGCAGTTGCCGTAGTTACTGCCGGTACTGGATACGCCGTAGGAGATACAGTAACTGTAGCTTTAGGTTTAATTGGTAGCCCATCAGCTAACTTAGTATTAACTTTAGTAGCTGGCGATATTGAAAATAGTGATGCTTTAGTATTAAAAACCCTTTCTCAAGGTGTTATTATGAATAGCTCAGGCTCTGAAGATGCTTATGGCGCTTTAGAAAGTGGCTCTGTTAATAACGTTAGATTCCAAATTACTAATAACGATACCGCCTCTGGTACATTTACTTTGTTAGTTAGACAAGGTGATGATACAACAACTAATAGAACTATATTAGAATCTTGGACAAATTTGTCAATGGATCCTACCGCTCCTAACTATGTATCTAGAGTTATTGGTGATCAGTATAAAGTTTATAATTCAACCGATAACCAAATCGTAGTAAATGGTACTTATCCTAACAATTCAAGATATATCTATGTTAGTGCTGTAAACTCTCCAACACCAAACTATTTTGATAATGCTGGTTTGCCCAAATCTCAATATACTGCTTCTATTCCTTTGAATGGTTCAGGTTCATTTACAGGTGCTGTAGGTGATTTATTTGGAGCTGGTGCTAAATTTTATGATAACATAGTTTCCGGAGTAAATAACATTCAAGGTTTAGATGCTAGTGATTATGATAACATGATTGCTTTAATGTCTAATGCTGATGACTACAGATACAATGTGTTATTGACTCCTGGTTTATTTGCCTCTGAAAGTGATTTAGGAGGTGCTCAAGTAACTACAGCTATTAATAATACTCAATACAGAGGTGATGCTATTTATGTTGCTGATTTAGTACCTTATGGTTCATCTATTAGTACTGTAACAAGCCAAGCAAATGCTAAAAATACTTCATACGCTGCTTCTTACTGGCCTTGGGTTCAAACAATTGATCCAAGTTCAACTCAATTAGTTTGGGTTCCTGCCTCGGCAATGATTGGTGGTGTTTATGCTTATAACGATAGCGTAAGTGAGCCTTGGTTCGCACCTGCTGGTATTAACAGAGGTGGTTTATCTACTGTAGTAAGAGCTGAAAAGAAATTATCACAAGCTAATCGTGATACTTTATATTCAAATAAAGTTAACCCAATTGCTACTTTCCCTGGAACAGGAGTTGTAGTATACGGTCAGAAAACATTACAAACTAGAGCTTCTGCTTTAGATAGAGTAAATGTTCGCAGATTGTTAATTGCTTTGAAATCTTATATTTCCCAAGTAGCAAATAACTTAGTATTTGAACAAAACACAATTGCAACTCGTACTAACTTCTTAAACCAAGTTAACCCATACTTAGAATCAGTACAACAACGTCAAGGTTTGTACGCTTTCAAGGTAATCATGGATGATAGTAACAACACTCCAGATGTAATCGACAGAAATCAAATGGTAGGTCAAATTTATTTACAACCTACTAAGACTGCTGAATTTATCTATTTGGACTTCAACATCTTACCTACAGGAGCTACTTTCCCTGCATAATTTTTTAAAGACAGAATATTTATAACAAAATAATAAAATGGCAGTATTAAATCCAAACGAAATATTTTTCACCGCTTTTGAACCCAAGCAGGCTAACCGATTCATCATGATTATTGATGGTATTCCTGCTTATGAAATCAAAGGTGTAGGTGCTGTATCCTTAACTCAAGGTACTGTTCAATTAAACCATATTAACGTTCAACGCTATGTTAAGGGCATAACTAAATGGAACACTATTCAGTTTACGTTGTTTGATCCTATCACTCCTTCAGGAGCACAAGCTGTAATGGAATGGGTACGTTTACACCACGAATCAGTAACTGGTCGTGATGGTTATAGTGATTTCTATAAGAAAGACTTAACTTTTAACGTATTAGGTCCTGTAGGTGATATTGTTTCTGAGTGGGTACTTAAAGGTGCTTTTATTACCGAAGCTAACTTTGGGGATTATAACTGGGATACAGCTGATACAGCAGTTAACCTTACAATGACAGTTCAACCAGATTACTGCGTATTGAACTTCTAATTTTTAAAAGAAACTATAGAAGAGCTCGCGAGAAATCGCGAGCTTTTTTCTTTTTTCAATATTTATAACAAAATAAGTTTATGAATGAATTCAAGTTTCCTACAGAAGTTGTAGATTTACCTTCAAAGGGATTAGTTTATCCCGAAGGCCATCCATTAAGAAGCGGTACTGTCGAAATGAAGTATATGACCGCTAAAGAAGAAGACATTTTAACCAACCAAAATTACATTTCAAAAGGTATCGTTTTAGATAAATTGTTAGAAGCACTAACAATGGGTAAAATAGATATTAAAGATTTAATTACTGGTGATAAAAATGCTATTTTAATTGCCTCTAGAATATTAGGATATGGTAAAGATTATTCTTTTACACATAATGGTAAAGAATATAATGTAGATTTAACTACTATCGAAAATAAACCTTTTGATACTTCTTTAATTACTATTCACGGTACCTTTAAATATATTCTTCCTAAATCAGGAAACGAAGTTGAATTTAAACTTTTATCAGATAATGAAGAAGCAAAAATTGAACAAGAAATCCAAGGATATAAAAAAATTAACAAAGATTCTTCAACTGATATAACAACACGTTTAAAACACCAAATAGTTTCTGTTGAAGGAAATAAAGATAAAAATGCTATTAGAGATTTTGTAGACAATCATTTATTAGCTGTAGATTCTAGATCATTAAGACTTTATATTAAAACTGTTGCTCCGGACATTGATTTAACTTATAAAGGTAGCGAGGAGGCTATCGATATTCCTATTAATCTTAGCTTTTTTTGGCCTGACCTTTAATAATATACTAGTCTCTAGAGCTAATATATTCAACCAAATTCACGAAATAGTATTTCATGGTCAAGGTGGTTATGATTATGATACTGTATATAACATGCCTATTTGGTTAAGAAAATATACCTTTGATAAGCTAAAAGACTGGTATAATCCAAAAGATAAAAATTCTAATGAAGATAGCTGGACGGGTGGTGTCGCTAAAGAAGAAGCTTCTAAGAATAAACAAATTAAAGTACCTACATATGTTACAAAGGCATCTAAAAAATGATGCCTTTTAATATTTATTACAAATGGCAGACGAATTTAAAGGCATAAACCAACAAACTTTAAAAAATGTTGAGGCTGTAAAAAGCTCAATGGCAGAAATAGCCACAGCCTCGGCTAAAGCCAATAAACAATTAACCGATCAACAACGATTACTTGCAGACTATAAAAAAAATTATAGTGATATTGCTTCTTCTGCTGGAAAATTTGCTAAATTACAAGATGAAGCCTCTAGAAGTGCTTCCGCTACTGGAAAAGCCCTTAAAGAACAACAGATTCAATTATCTAATATTCGATCTTTAAATGCTCAAATTGAGAATTTAATGGATCAAATGGTAAAAGCTACTGAAGAAGAAAACAGAGCATTACAAAGACAAGTTAATAACCTTTCCGCTGCTCGAGATAATGCTCGAGAATTAGCTAATGCTTTTGGAGAACTAGTAGAGGATTCATCTAAATTAGATAAATCCACAATGTGGTTTTCAGCTCTTTCCCAAGTTGTAAGAGATGTTCCTGGTTTACGAAAATTATCTGAACCTTTTGACGCTGCTGCTAAAGCCGCTCGTGAAACAGTTCTTAGTAATGCTAAAAATAAGTCTTTCTTAGAAGAAGCTTTAAAAACAGGTAAGGGTTTAACTGCTGAAAAAATTAAAGCATTAGGTCTTGAAAAACAAGCCGCTGGACTTACTGGAACGGCAGCCGCTTCTAGATTAAAAGCAGCTGGTGCTACCACAAAAATGCAAAGTGCTGGAATAGCTGGAATGCAAGCTGGATTTAAAGCATTAGGTCCTATTATTAAAAGTGCTTTAGGTCCTTTAGCTCTTATTCAAGTAGCCGTTGATGTTGTAAAGTTCTTTGTAGGTGCAATGTTTGATGCTAATAAACAATCTGTTGATTTAGCACGAAATATACAAGTAACTGCTGAAGGAGGAGCTAAATATCGTCAATATATAATTGATGGTAAAAATGCAACACAAACTCAATATAAATTAACAAAGGATTTAATTCAATCTGAAGGTGAATTAGCAACATTATCTGAAGCTTCTCTTGCCTTTTCTTTAGAACAATTAGATGTTCAAACTCAATTAACTAAAGAAGTAAAACTTCAAGCCGGAGAAGCTGCTCAATTAAGTAAGTTATTTTCTATAAACGGTGAAAGTAGTCAAGAACAATTAGATACTGTTTATGATTCTGTTGCTGAATTTGCCAATCAAAACAAAATACTATTTAATAGTAAAAAAGTTATGGAAGCTATGTCCAAAGTAAGTGGACAATTATTAGTGTCTTTTAAAGGCAATACTAAAGAATTAGCTAATGCAGTCCAGCAAGCTATGAAATTAGGTATTAACTTGCAAACAGCTCAAGGAATATCTAAAAGCATGCTAAATTTTGAAGAATCCATATCTGCAGAATTAGAAGCTGAATTACTTACTGGTAGAGATATAAATCTTGATAGAGCTCGAGCTTTATCTATGCAAGGAAAGTATGCTGAAGCAGCTGAAGAAGCTTTAAATGCAGTTGGAAGTCTGGAAAGGTTCCAAGAAATGAATGTTTTTCAACAAGAGGCATTAGCTAAAGCTGCTGGCTTAACCGTTGACCAACTTTCAGATGCTTTAATATTACAAAAATATCAAGGTACCCAAACAGGTAAACAAATCGAAAGATTTAAAGCAATGGGTATGGAAACTGAAGCCCTTGCTTTAGCCAATGGAGAATTAGTGGGTGAACAATTAAAACAAGCAACACAACAATTAAATGCTCAAGAAAAATTTAATATTGCCGTTGAAAGAGCCAAAGAAATATTTACAGATTTAGTAGATGGAGGAGCAATTCAAACATTAGCAGATGCTATTCAAGGATTAGCAGATAGTTCTTTATTACAAGGATATGCAGAAGAAGGAAAAGCTAAACGACTTACAAAACAATTAGAAGAAGATAAAAAAGGCACAGAAGAAGAAAAAGCTATAGTTAAATTAGCTGAAAATCAAGTAGGTATAGGAGATATGCTATCAAAAGCGGCAAAAGGAGCTTTGGTGGGTGCGGGAACAGGAGCCACTGTTGGAGCATTTGCCGGTGGTATAGGTGCCATTCCTGGTGCTGTCGGTGGAGCTATGTATGGTGCTGCCGCTGCTTTGGCTATGGGATTATATGAAAAGGCGCAAGCAAAAGGTGCAGCAAAAGAATCAGATAAAATTAGAGAAAAATATTACCCCGATGAAAATCAACAAATAAAAGCAAATGATTTTACTATTAGAACCAACCCTGCAGATACTTTAGTAATGGCTGGAGGAACAAAATTTGGAGATGAAACTAATGCTTTATTAAAAGAATTAATATCATCTATGAAATCAGGAGGCGATATTTACATAGACTCTACCAAAGTAGGCACCGCCTTAGGTTTAGCTACTTTTAATTCAAACGTGAACTTTAACTCTTAAATATTTATAACAAAATACAATTATGGGACTCAAAGAAAAATTACAAACTAAAGGCTCTACCTTAAGTACTTATGATGGAGGTACTCCTCCAACAAACCCCGGAGCCACTAAATCTTCAAAATTACACGCTTTTGGAGACACCGCAGGATATTCCCTAAACGGAGCATATTCTCAAGAAGTAAATTCAGCGTATAATGCTTATTTGGATGGTGTTCCAAATCCCTTGCCACAACCTTCAACATTGGATTTAAATGGAAAAACCCCTTCTAAGTATTTAGACAATTTACCGGAATAATGGGTTTATTAACCTTACTAACAGAACCAAAAAACTTTAAATTTTACACTGGAAAAGGATATTCCGGTGATGGGAATACTATTGGTCTAAAAAGCCTTAGATATGGCAATGACCGATTAGGAGGAGCAAATAGTGGCCAGCCTTATATTCAAGTAGGCATTCCCGATGATATTTCTTCATATATAGGAACTACCGATTATATTAATCGTGGAGGTATTAACGTTGTAAGAGATTCATTAGTAGATGTTGAACGTTTAGGTAAAATGTTCGCTGATACTAGATCTCCAAATGGTATATTTTTTATATCAAAACAAAATCTTCTTTCTAGAACAGCAGTTAAAACTCAAACTAGTGGTAGATTACTAAATGAAGGAATATATTCTCCTTTATCTACTTTAGCTCAAGCTGGAGTAGTAGCTTTTGGAGGTCATTTAAATAAACAAGGATTAAATCCTTTTGCTAGTACAGGAGCTTATTCTAATAACGATAACTTATACGGAGTTAAGATAAAAAATGATCAACCAACAGATGAAAATAGATTAGTAAATTTATTTAATTCTATTGTAAAAGATGATCCTATTTCAAAATTTGGAGGCACAAGAGGCACTACTTTAAATCCTGGAGGAAATAATGGTGGTATCCTAATCACATATTCAGGAGGACCAGGTTCTACTTTAGGTGTAGGATCTACTGATATAAGAAAAGCAAAAACCTTTTATGATGTTTCTTTAGCTTCTCCAAAAAACAACTATTCATATAGTCAAAATACTTGGGTATTTAATTCTAATTTATTACTTACTCCTTACGTATACGAAACACTCCCCCCAGTTGTTACAACTAATGCTTCGGATACAACCGAAGGTTCTTTAGCCTCTCCAAAAATCCAAGATTTTAGAGCTTTATTAAGAACAAAACTTCAAGGTGAGGAATTAACAAAAGCAAAACAAAGTGGAGCTGTAGCTGAAGCTCCTAGCTATAACTCAAAAAATGTTGATTTAAGAACAAATCAAGGCCAACCAGGACAAAGAGCAAATAAAAGCTATTATGATTATAGTAAAGGCGTTATTAGTACAGCTACCAATACTTCTTACTATGGTACCGGTTCTATTGGGGATTTAGGTTCATATAAAAGAGGTTTAGATAAAATAAATTCTTTACCCATTTATAGAAGTGAAGTGGCATCTACAGATAGTGAATTAAATGATTTAGTTAATTTTAGAATTGCTGTTATAGATAATGATTCACCTAGTTTTAAAACATTCTTACATTTTAGAGCATTTCTAGGCAGTGTTCAGGATTCTTATAATGCTCAGTGGAATGGATTTAATTATTTAGGAAGAGGTGAACAATTTTATACTTATGGTGGGTTTACTAGACAAATGTCGTTATCTTGGACAATTGCCGCTCAATCAAAAGAAGAACTTATGCCTATGTATAGAAAATTAAACTATTTAGCCTCAACTTTAACTCCTAATTACAGTGATAACTATGGGTTTATGAGAGGTAACTTAGTTCAATTAACTATAGGAGGTTATGTTTATGAACAACCTGGATTTATAACATCTTTAAGTTTTGACATTCAAGAAGATACTCCTTGGGAAATAGGAATTAACACACAGGGAAATACAGACACTTCAGTTAAACAACTCCCCCATATTATAAGAGTAAGCGGATTTAGCTTTACACCAATCCAAAGATTCTTACCAGAAAAACAAAGATTAACCTTTGTAAATACTGGTGGTACTAGTAGTTTAGATACTAGTGATGATACCGGATTTGTTAATAATTATGGAGCACAAAGATATATTTCATTACAGGATAGTGATACCTCTGGATATAATACATCCTTTGAACAAGCAGCAGCCCAAGAAACAACCCCAGAAGAAATCCAACAAACAATATACCAAGTAAATAACTACCCGGGGGGACCAAATTAAGGTTGAGAAAATTAATAAAAAATGAATAGATATCAAAACATACCAAAAACTAGGATTGACAAAAATTTAGCGTATGTCACCTCTCGTTATCCTGAAGTACCTATTACTTCAAATGATATCTATGTTTATACAACTCAAGGAGATAGATTTGACGTATTAGCACAACAATATTATGGGGATAGTTCATTATGGTGGGTTATTTCTGTAGCCAATACTGGAAATCCAAGTGCAAATACATCTCCTAGTTTACCACAAAATTCATTAGTTATACCTGAAGGCATTCAATTAAGAATTCCGGCTTATCCCAATGCCGTAGTTGATGCTTTTAATACAATAAATTCATAATATGAGTAACCTAATAGGAGAAAATTTAGACAGTTATGTTGTTTCTCAAATTAAAACTAGGGAAACAATTTTAGGTTCTGCTAATAGAACTAATGAACAAATTATATGGGAAAATAATAAAAACGGATGGGTAAAACTTGTATCCTCTGCTAATATACATTCACCCCTTTCTGCTAAATATGGTGGAGGAAGTGAATTAGCTAAAAAATACGTCCTATTTAATGGTGTCTCTAATGGATTTAATAATACTAGAGCTGGTTTAGATATTAGTGGACCTAAAACAAACCAAGGAGCTTACGGATTAGGAGGTCCTGAATTTGGTTTTGCCCCAATGCCCGGTATTATGTCTGCTGACATAAAAACAGAAACTAGAGGTACATTAAAAACAGGTACTGTTCAAATTAAAGCTAATAATAAAGAACAATTTGAAATAATAAGTACCCTTTATATAAGATTAGGTTATTTAATGCTTTTAGAGTGGGGACATAGTTGTTATTTTGAAGACACTAATACTTTCATCAGTGATAATTCGGCTACATTAGCTAGTGGATTTTTAAAAGGAAAACTTTCATATCATACCATTTTATCTAAAATTGAAGCTAAACGAGCTGAAACTAAAGGTAACTACGATGCTTTATGTGGTAAAGTAGTTAATTACAACTGGAAATTCAATAAAGATGGTTCCTATGATATAACCCTTATTTTAAGAAGCACAGGAGATATAATTGAATCTTTAAAATCCAACTTACTTAACCCAAAAACACAAGAATCAAATCAACGTGAAATCAATTTAACATCAGGAGAATCAACAAGTGGTTTTGATGCTATAGATCCTGATAGAGGATATATTTCTCCTAATTCTATCATCAATGCTTTTGCTTATTCTAGCGTTATAGGTAATCAGTTTGCGCATGAAATGTATTTATTTGGACAAGAGGCTGCTAACCGAAAAAAGAACGGAATGCAATCACGAGAGGGAAATTGGGGAAATGGTATAAAACATATAGATTACGTTGCTCAAGAATGGTATGTATCTGGTAAAAGAGTTGATTATTATGTTAGATTTGGAGAATTTTTAGATTTTTTAAAAAATAATGTTATTCCTACAACTGATGGTGTACCGTTAATGAATTTTGGTGATATTAATAGTACCTCTATTGTGTGTTATAAACCTCCTAGAATAGTTCCTGTTAACCCGGATATTTGTATATGGAGACAGGAAATTCAAGATTATATTTTCTTTCCGGAATGTGAACCATGCGTTTTTGATAATAAAATACGATTAATGTATGTTTATATTAATTTTGTTTATGTTCTAAGATGTATTGAAAACTTAAAAAACGATAAAGGTGAATTAAAAATTATTGATTTACTAAACTCTATATGTAAAGGTTTCAACCAATCAACAGGAAATTATAGTAAAGTAACTGCTAGAGTAAATTTAGAAAATAACCAAGTAGTTTTTATTGACGAAAACAGAATCCCAGGAGGAGATAAAACAACAGGTATATTTAATGTATATGGTGTACAACCTGGAGTCTATGGTAGTTTCATAAGAGATATAAATTTACAAACTGCTATTACTCCTGAATTAGCTACTATGATTACTATTGGTTCTACTGCTAGAGGATATACTACAGGAACCGATGCTACTTTTTTATCAAACCTAAACAAAGGAACCTCAGCACGAATTTCAACAGATATTTCTAGTCCTGACAAGGAGGCTGACAAGGAATCAAAAACCGATACTCTTTATTCTGATGCTGTTTCTTTATATAATGATTATGTAGGATATACTTCTGTGTATTATCCTAGTGGAAGTACTAATTTTGTAGAAGCCCCAGTTTATGATGCTACACTATATCAGAATATGCCAGGGGCAATGCGTCAATTAGTAGAATATGATGAACAATTAGCTACTAGACAAGCTGCTAAAAAAGATGGAAAATATGCTGGTTCTCCAAGTACTGGATTTTTACCTTTTAATTTATCTTTAACTATGGATGGATTATCTGGTCCTAAAATTTATAGCAAGTACAGTATTAACCAATCCTTTTTACCAAGTAACTATCCTGAAACTATGGATTTTATTGTTACAGGAGTAACAAATAATATTTCTAATAATGTTTGGACTACTACTCTAAATTCAATGGCCGTTCCTGGTTATAGTGTAGTTTCCTCTCCCCCAGGCAAAATACCAGAACCTCCTACTAAACCTCCAATTCCAAACTTCCTTGGTCCCGTAAATAGAGAAGGCTGTAAACCTTTTGTTCGAAAAACCCTTGCGCTAATGCCCAATATTTGGCCCAATGGTCAACAAAATGATAGTGTATGGGATGTTCAATTTTTAAGAAAAAATATTGTTGAAATAGCTTCAAAATATGTTGGTCAGGTATGTCTTATTGATGAAAATGTTGGTCAGGGTCGTATAGGATTTTGTGATCCTGCTTTTGAACAAGAAATGGTAGATATTGGGTGGAGACAAGGTGATCATTGGTGTAATACTTTTGCCGCTTTAATTTATAAAAAAGCCTATCAATCAACTAGAGTAGAAAATGGCCTTAATGTTGTTATTGATAAAGCTTTTGGTCATACTTTTAATATAGCGGTAAACAAGTTTTTTAATATAATGAATGCCGGTGTGATATCTACGGTTACTCGATACCAGGCTTTACAAAAAGAATTATCTAAAAATGGAACAACAGCTTCATTTGTGTGGGCACCTTACAAATCAGACCTAAACAAATTAGTACCTGGAGATGTAGTATTTTGGAAAAGAGGAGATAACACTTATGGTCATATCAACATATGCGTTGCTGTAGATTATGTTGCTAGAACCTTCCAAACTATTGGAGGTAACGAAGGCCCTGGTTCTCAAGTTTCTTTTACGTTATATAAGATGGATAATGCTTCAATAGCAGGTATAGCTAAACCTATTAAGACAAATGAACCAGTACAGGGTACTTTCACTATAGCTACTCTTGAAAGTTTAACTGGAAAAATCGAGGTTGGTAGTAGACAATACCAATTCTATAACTCAGAACCAACTACTTAATGTATTAAAAGATGGCCTATTATCCAAAATCCCAAATAAAAACAAACTTATACACTAATGGTACCCTCTTTGTTTTGTATTCTGGAGCACCTTACGTAGGATATTACTATAAAACCTCAAAAGGCCAATTCTTTTCAGGCAAAACCCCTCAAGATTTACCCCAATTTGAATTAACAGACAAAACGGATCAACCTATAGGAGGATTTCCCCAACAACAAAACCCACTATTTGACTCTCAATTTACCGAATATAATTATTCTTCATCTTTTCAAACTTTTGGGGAATATAATGCTTCTGTTTACCCTCAGTATAATCTAGAGTTTTTGAAACCAACTCCCTCTAGCATAAGCCCAAAACCAACCCCAGAAGAATATAAAATTGGAGAATTTAGAAGGTATTTTCTTAAAAAAACAAACCAAATACAATATATTGAAGTAAATAAAACTACATTTAATAGCATTGTTAAAAAAGAACCAACATATGATTGGACGCTATATTATCCTTTTTTTATAACGTGGCAATTAACAGGGAACAAAGAAAAAGTAGCTGAAGTAAATAGAAATATTACTTTATTAGCTATGAAAAATCAAAAATTACCTCATTTAGATGAGTATCTCCAATATAATTGGACAAAATATTACCAATAATTTGGTATTATAAAATCCCAATATTATATTGATATCAATCAAGGTTATGTTTTGGTTGATAGAGACAGAAGAGCAATTGGATTATTTAAAACAAAAGCCAATACAAGAGGCATTTGTTGAAATTATTCCGTATCATGACAACGTTCATCCCGCTATTAATGGGTTGTCTCTAGTGTATATTAGACCGTTTAATGACACGAAAGGTTATATGTTATGTGTTGACCATAGTGAGGGTTTCTCGCTTAATAAAACGGTTATAGACGGTATACTACAAGATATAGAGCGTATATGGGTACGCGATAAAAAATCGGCATTATATTATTTTCCAATTAAAAGCTTGCTCGACCTATCCATAATCTCTCCTACGTATATACAAGATCCCCCACAAGCACATACCTATTTTTACTCCAAATATCCGGATTATCCGAATACTAATAAACTTGTGCCAATCACTAAGCACTATGAAAGGTGTCAACATATGTATGAGCACGTTCGTAGTGTAATCCCCCAAGAATTACCACCCTATTTTGATTTTTACAACAACAAGGTAGTATTGGCATTCTTTGGAATTGAAAAGAACGGAATTAATATAGATAAAAATACATTTGACAAACACTATGAACCAAACCGCGAATTTTATTCAGTCAAAGACAATCGAGTATTTACCAGTTACAATCTATCTACAACAACTCGTAGACCAAGTAACTCTTTCAATGGCATTAATTTTGCCGCTTTAAATAAAGAAAATGGCTCAAGGAGAAGCTACATATCGAAGTATGGATTCGTGGAGTTCGATATTAGTGCATACCATCCCCATCTTGCTGCTCGTTTGGTTGCCATGGATTTTCATGGACAAGACGTACACCAAACATTCGCGAACCTCTATGGTGTCACATACAAAGAAGCAAAAGAGCTCACGTTTAAGCAGCTCTATGGTGGAGTATTTAAAGAGTACGCGCATCTGGAATTTTTTCAAAAAGTAAGTAAATTTATTGACGAAAACTGGAAGGAGTTTAACAGTTCGGGGAAAGTTATTGTGCCGATTTCGGGATATGTTTTTGAAAAGGACAAGCTGGATAATATGAATCCGCAGAAACTTTTTAATTATATGTTACAGAATGTGGAGTCGGCAGTCAACACTTACATTTTGATGGACATTCATAGATTGTTGAAAGGTAAACAGACAAAAATAGTATTATATACGTACGATTCGTTTTTATTTGAATTAGGAAAAGACGAAAAAGATATTGAAATTGAGATACAAAAAATATTTGAAAAATATAAATTAATGACAAAAAGCAGTTATGGAAACAATTATGACTTTGGAGCAAACTAGACATATGTATAAGGGATACGATTTTGATCTAACCAATACAACAGACGTGAATAATAAGTTATTTTGTACTTTTACTAGTTTAGCAGATTTAGATACACTAGTAGATGGAATTACAAGCTCCTACTCTATAATGTATAACAAGATGTTTGTTTTGTACGTAAAAAGTACAGACGAATATGTTATTACTTATAATGTAGAACAAGGCAACGTAAGTGATATTCCTGAAAATACTATTTTAGTACATAGAAAGAAAGATTCTAATACACTCTATACTATCAATGCTCTAAATGAGTTGATTAAAAAATTAAATGGTGGTGTTGTTGACCCATCTTATAGAGTAAATTGGCAACATTATAGAAACTGTATTTTGTTAACCAACCATAACGAGTTGAAACAATTGAATACAAAAATCTATAAGATTGTTGAACTTTAACTTGGTTTTATAACCTCCCCTTCTTACATTCCCATCGAAACTTAATTACAAGATTTATGGATATTAATGCTATTAAACAACGACTAAATGCTTTACAGTCGACCGGAAACTCAGGCAAGAAAGAAAAAATCGATTACACAAAAGTTTATTGGAAACCAAGGGAAGAAGGAAAGTACCAAATTCGTATTGTACCTTCAAAATTGGATCCCCAAAATCCTTTTAAAGAGTGTTTCGTACACTATGGATTCGCTAAGTACCCTATCTTTGCTTTGACTAATTGGGGTGAAAAAGACCCTGTTGTAGAATTTGCTTCTCAACTTCGTAAAACTAATGACAAGGAAAACTGGTCTTTGGCTAAAAAAATCGAGCCAAAAATGCGAGTTTATGCTCCTGTTGTAGTACGTGGTGAAGAAGAAAAAGGCGTACGCCTTTGGGAATTTGGTAAAGAAATTTACATGCAATTGTTAGGAATTGCTGATGATGAGGATTATGGTGATTTCACTGATGTTAACGAAGGTCGCGACTTTACAGTTGAGGCCGTTAAAGGTGATATTGCTGGACGTATTGGTTTGAAAACTTCAATCCGTATCAAACCTAAAACAACTCCTTTGAGTGCTGATGCTTCACAAATTGAAACTTTCCTTTCAGAACAACCAAACATTTTGGAACTCCAGCGTCAACGTACCTATGAGGAATTAAAAGAAATTCTCCAAAATTGGTTGTCACCTGAAGAGCCAGAAGAAGGTTCAATTATCGATGATGAAAATGAGCCTGAAGTAGAAGAAGCAGTAACAGCAAATGCTAAAGCTTATACTTTAAAACAGCCTTTGGCTCCTAAAGCAACAAAAGCAGATCAATTTGATTCTTTGTTTGAAGACGAAGATGATGGTTTGCCTTTCTAATTAAATTAAATTTATGGCTAGAACTAAGAAAAGCGAATCGCTAACGGCTGCCGTCTCCGCTGAGATTAAAGCCAATTTCAACCTTGATAAATTCAAGGAGAAAAAAATGCTTAACAGCAATGTTAAGTTTAAAGAACAAAAGTGGATTCCCCTTAGTCCTGCATTTCAAGAAGTAACAAGTGTGCCTGGCATTCCTGCTGGGCACATTGTTCTACTTCGTGGACATAGTGATACAGGCAAAACTACTGCTTTAATTGAAGCAGCAGTTAGTGCTCAAAAAGCAGGTGTATTACCTGTATTCATTGTTACTGAAATGAAATGGAACTGGGAACACGCTGTACAGATGGGATTGCAAGTTGAAACTGAAGTAGACGAAGAAACAGGTGAGGTAACTAACTTTAAAGGTTTCTTTTTGTATGCTGACAGAGAAAGTTTGCACACTATTGAAGATGTATCAGCATTTATTTTAGATTTGTTAGATGAACAGAAAAAAGGTAATTTGCCTTACGATTTGTGTTTCTTCTGGGACTCAATTGGTTCAATTCCTTGTGAAATGTCTGTTAAATCAAACAAAAATAACAACGAATGGAATGCTGGGGCAATGTCAACTCAATTTGGAAATAACGTAAACCAAAAAATCACACTTTCCAGGAAGGAATCTTCACCTTACACAAATACTCTGGTTTGCGTTAACAAAGTATGGACAGCAAAAGCAGAAGTACCTATGGGTCAACCTAAGTTGATGAACAAAGGTGGTTTTGCTATGTGGTTTGATGCTACGTTTGTAATTACTTTTGGTAATATTTCAAATGCTGGTACCTCTAAAATTAAAGCGATTAAAGATGGTAAGCAAGTTGAATTTGCTAAACGTACTAACATCCAAATTGATAAAAACCACATCAATGGTATTACTACTCGTGGTAAAATCATTATGACTCCTCATGGCTTTATTAATGATACCGATAAGGAAATCAAAGGCTATAAGGATGATCATGCTAGTGAATGGAGTAAAATTCTTGGTGGAATGGATTTTGATATCTTTGAAGAAGATGAACAATTCGAAACCATGAATATTTTTGAACAAGAGCCAGATTAATTAGGCTATTGTCAAAAAATTTATTACATTTACGACCATGAAAAAGAGTGAATTACTAAACCTCCTAGACCAAATGGATAAGCAGGAAGATGCCCCTGCTAACCCCCATGAAAGAGTATTACTAATCGATGGGTTAAATTTGTTCTTTAGGAACTTTGCGATGATGAACTTTGTGAACGAAACTGGTGTTCACATTGGTGGTCTAGGAGGTTTTATTCGCTCACTAAATTCCCTTATTAATCAAATTCAACCAACCTCCGTTTATGTTGTGTTTGATGGAGTAGGATCTTCAACAAACCGTAAAAATATGCTTCCAGAATACAAATCAGGTCGTAACTTGGTTCGTATTACTAACTGGGACGTGTTTGAAAGTTTAGAAGATGAACATGATGCTAAAGTAGATCAAATTGTTCGTTTGATTCATTATTTAAAGTGTTTACCTGTTAAAACTCTAAGCTTAGATAAGGTAGAGGCCGATGATATTATCGCATATTTAAGTGATATATTACCTAATAAACACAATTCCCAAGTATTCATCGTCTCCAATGACAAAGACTTTGTCCAATTAGTAAACGATAAAGTTATACTCTATCGTCCCGCTGAAAAAGAATTTTACACACCTCAAACTGTAAAAAATAATTTTGGAATATTAGCTGAAAACTTTATCATTTATAAAACACTTTTAGGAGACCAATCAGATAAAGTAGCTGGAGTAAAAGGTTTAGGTGAAAAAGGTGTTTTGAAAAAATTTCCTGAATTAGCAGAACGACACATTAGTTTTCAAGAATTAATAGAAATTTGTGCTTCTAAACATAAAGAACACGTTGTGTATTCAAGAGTAGTATTTGATATGGAGCGACTTGAAAACAATTTCCGAATTATGGATTTAGAAAATCCTTTGATTGATGATAATGATAGAGAGTATATGAATTCTTCTGTAGAAGAACCCACTCCAGCTTTGAATGTTGAAGCCTTTTTACGACTTTACAATGAGGATGGATTAGGTAAACTAATCAAAAATCCAGAATTTATATTGAACGACACTTACAAAATATTAAACAGTTTTAGAAAATAAGTTATATGACATTAAATAATCTAAGTGCTTATGGAACCGGATTCCAAATCAAAGTACTATCATCCTTGCTAACACACAAGGAATTTCTCTTGAATATTCAAGATGTGTTAAGTGAGGAATATTTTGATAACAGTGCACACCGCTGGATCATTAAACAAATCCTAGAATATTTCCAAAAATACCATACCTGTCCTTCAATGGATGTTTTAAAGGTAGAATTGAAAAAAATTGATAACGAAGTACTTCAAGTATCAATCAAAGAACAACTTCGTGAAGCTTATAAAGCATCAGATGAAGATCTTAAGTATGTAGAGGAAGAATTTTCTAATTTTTGTAAAAACCAACAGCTTAAAAAGGCGTTGTTAACAAGCGTAGATTTCCTAAATGCGGGAGACTATGATTCAATCAGAACAATGATTGATAACGCATTAAAAGCGGGTCAAGACAAAAACATGGGCCACGAGTACAATAAAGATGTTGAATCTCGTTATCGTGAAGACCAAAGAAAAACAATCCCAACTCCTTGGGATCCCTTTAATGAACTACTGATGGGTGGTTTAGGTGGAGGAGACTTTGGTTTGATTTTTGGTAATCCTGGTGGTGGTAAATCTTGGAGTTTAGTAGCACTAGGTGGTTATGCTGTAAAATTAGGTTATAATGTTCTCCATTATACTCTAGAATTAGGAGCTGATTATGTAGGTCGTCGTTATGATGCTTTTTTTACCAACATTTCTGTACAAACAATAAACAATTATAGAGACAAAATCGAATCAGCTGTATCACAACTTCAGGGACAACTGATTATTAAAGAATACGCAACTGGCAAAGCTTCCATTGGAACTATCGAGACTCATATTAAAAAATGTATTGATTTAGATTTCAAACCAGACCTAGTAATTATCGACTATGTTGATCTTCTTCGTTCAAAAAAGAAGTCTATTGACCGTAAGGGAGAAATTGATGATATTTATATTAGTACGAAGGGGCTTGCTAGAGAATTAAACCTTCCTATTTGGAGCGTTTCTCAAGTAAACCGAGCTGGTGCGAAAGATGATATTATTGAAGGTGATAAAGCTGCTGGTAGCTATGATAAAATGATGGTTACCGATGTTGCTATATCCCTTTCTCGTAAACGTCAAGACAAAGTAAATGGGACAGGAAGATTTCACATTATGAAAAATCGCTACGGTATGGACGGCCTAACGTTCTCAGTGAAAGCAGATACTTCCACAGGACATTTTGAAGTATCAACCCATATTGAAGACGAAGATGATGATATCATGACCCCAGCACCAAAAATGAATGGTATCGATTCAATAGACAAAGCCCTTATCAAACAAAGATTTTTCGAATTACACACAGACTAAATTATTAAAAAAACAATGTTAACAACAGAATCACAAATTTTGTCGGAAATTACTACCCATCTTAAGTATGCCAAGTACGTACCTGAAAAAAACAGACGTGAAACTTGGGATGAGTTGGTTACCCGAAACAAAGAAATGCACCTAGAAAAATTTCCTCAATTGGCAGAGGAAATCGAAGCAGCCTACAAGTATGTTTATGACAAAAAGGTATTACCCTCAATGCGTTCAATGCAATTTGCTGGTAAACCCATTGGAATAAACAATGCTCGTATTTTTAACTGCTCTTATTTACCAATCGATGATTACAGAGCTTTTTCTGAAATCATGTTCTTATTACTTTCAGGATGTGGAGTAGGGTATTCCGTTCAAACCCACCACGTAGAAAAATTACCTGAAGTAAGAAAACCACTTAAGTGGAAACGTTATTTAGTAGGTGATTCTATTGAAGGTTGGGCTGATGCTGTTCGTATGTTGACTAAAGCTTATTTTGGTTATACGTCTACTGGTCCGTTGTTTGATTTTAGAGATATTCGTCCTAAAGGTGCTTCTTTGATTACTGTTGGTGGTAAAGCACCTGGTCCTGAACCTTTGAAAATTGCTTTAGTACACGTACAAGCTATTTTAGATCGTAAAAAAGATGGTGAAAGATTAACAACTTTAGAAGCCCACGACATTATTTGTCATTTGGCTGATGCTGTATTATCTGGTGGTATTCGTAGAGCAGCCCTTATTGCTTTGTTTAATTTAGACGACCAAGATATGTTGACTTGTAAATTTGGCAACTGGTGGGAAAATAACCCACAACGTGGCCGCTCAAACAACTCAGCTGTATTGTTACGTAGTAAAATTGACAAAGATACATTTTTGGACTTGTGGAAGAAAATTGAAGCATCTAATAGTGGAGAACCTGGTTTCTTATTTACAAATGATAAAGATGCAGGTACTAACCCTTGTGCTGAAATCAATTTGAAGCCAAACCAATTCTGTAACTTGTGTGAAATCAATGCTTCGGATTTGACTACACAAGAAGAATACAATGCACGAGCTAAAGCAGCTGCCTTTATTGGTACATTACAAGCCTCTTATACTGATTTCCATTACTTGAGAGATATTTGGAGAAAAACAACTGAAAAAGAAGCATTGTTAGGTATTGGTATGACAGGTATTGCTTCAGGAGCTGTATTTAATTTGAATATGAAAGAAGCAGCTAAAGTGGCTGTTGAAGAAAATGCTAGAATGGCTGAAGTTTTAGGTATTAATAAAGCAGCACGTGTTACTACAGTTAAACCTTCAGGTACTACATCTTTAGTATTAGGCACAAGTTCAGGTATTCACGCTTGGCATGATGATTATTATATGCGTCGAATCCGTTTAGGTAAAAATGAGGCATTGTATCAATATCTTGCTATTTATCATCCTGAAATGTTGGAAGATGATTTCTTTAAACCTGAAATCCAAGCAGTAGTATCTGTACCACAACGTGCTCCCGAAAATGCTATCACACGTAGTGAGTCAGCTATGGATTTGTTAGAGCGTATTAAAACAATTAACAAAAATTGGATTAAACCCGGTCACAGAAAAGGGGCCAACATGCATAACGTATCCGCTACAGTTACTATTAAACAAGATGAATGGGATACTGTAGGTGAGTGGTTGTATGAAAACAAAGAATATTTTACAGCTTTGTCTTTCTTACCTGAGGATTTGGGTACATACAAACAAGCTCCTTTTGAAACCATTACTAAAGAAGAATTTGATTCTGCTGTTGAATCATTACACGCTGTAGATTTATCAAAAGTCATTGAGATGGCTGATAATACTGCGTTAATGGACCAAGCCGCCTGTGCTGGTGGAGCTTGTGAAGTTGTCTAATATTTATCAGATATGTGGAACAGTATAAAAGAAAGGTTATTTCCTTTATTAATTGCACTTTCCGCACTATCTGTAAGCGCATCTGCTGCTTTTTATAGTGTAACTGGTCTTAGCAAATTATTTGCTGGGGCCAGTTTAGCTGTAATTATTATGGCTGCTTCTTTAGAAATAGCTAAATTAGTAATGGCCTCTTTACTTTATCAGTATAGAAAAGCTTTACCAAAACTCCTTAAAACTTATTTAACCATTGCTGTAGGTATTCTTATTTTGATAACTTCTGCTGGTATTTATGGTTTTCTATCGGATGCTTACCAAACTACAGCTAGTAAAGAAAGTATAGTAGAAAATCAAATTAATCTATTAGAAACTAAAAAGACATCCTTTGAAAAAATCAAAGGTCAATACGAGATAGAAAAAACATCATTAACACAAAACATAACAACACTACGAAATGCCCTGGGAAACAATATTCAGTCTTATGTGGATAATAATGGCAATGTCATTAGTTATTCTTCCGGATCAAACCGAAAAGCTTTTGAAAAACAGCTGGAGGTGGCTATCCAAAAAGACGAACAACTTACTACAAAAATACAAACGTACAACGACTCGATAATCAGTTTAGAAACTCGAATTGTTGAAACACAATCAAATTCAGCTTCAACTTCTGAATTAGGACCTTTAAAGTATTTATCTAATCTAACCGGAGTTGGAATGGATAAAATTATTAATGTATTGTTATTAATAATTATTTTTGTATTTGACCCATTAGCTATTGCTTTAGTAATTGCTGCAAACTTTGCTTTTGAAAAACTAAAGAAAAAAGATGATGTCTTATATCCAGACCCTCAGGTTGAACCTGAGAGTTCAGATATAGAATATAATTTACCTGAAGAAGTAATAGAGGAAATTTTAAATGGGGAAGAATTTATAGTAGAGGATTTTGAAAATGATGAGGAATTAGAAGAAGCTAGCTTAGTAGATTTACAATATCTTGAAAAAGAATTACCTTGGGAAGAATTACCTGTTGAAGAACCTACTAGTATTTTAGAAACTAAGATAGATTCCCTACAAGAAAAATTAGATTCCCTATACCATTCAGTATCTCAAGTAATACAATTACCTCAAGAATCAGAACCCGAACCCGAACTAGAAGTTGAAGATCTACAATTAAAAATTGATTTTGACGAAGTTCAAACTCCAAACATATATGGAGAAGTAATTCCTGATGATAATTCTTTAGAAGAAAAAATAAAACAAATTAATAATTCTATTGAAAATATAAGAAATATACAAAGTAGTCCTTTAGATGTTTATCGTAAAACACGTCAAGTAATGGATGAAGTAAATAAAATCGAAAATATTTCTTTACAATCACCTAAAAATAACGATACTATAACTATATTCTAATCTTATTTAGAATCATTCTAAATGAAAAAAGAATTTGGCTCCCCGGATTCTCGTTCGTATATTTATATCATAATAAAGGTTATGAATAATATTAAAGTTGTAAAAAGAGGTCGTCCAAGCAAGTCAGTTAAAAATGTAACTTACACTCCATCACTTATTGATTTTTCAAAAGTAACTAAGTTGGACAATTTGGACATCGATCCTAAAATGATGGCCACTATGAAAACCGGATTGGCTATTGATACTTTGGTTTCTCACGAAGGTGGAATTCCAGCCGCTACTAATATTATGATGATTGGTGATCCTGGTGTAGGTAAAACTACAGTATTGTTGGATATGCTTTCAGCTGCCCAAAACAAAGGTCATAAGTGCTTGTTCATTTCTGGTGAGATGGGTAAAAAGCAAATGTTTAAATACACTCAACGTTTTCCTCAGTTTGGTAATATTGAAACTTTGTTTATGCAAGATTTCCTCGAGTTCAATACTAAAGATGTAATTGAGCAAGTTTTGGACCGTGGTTATGATTTGGTTTTGATTGATTCGGCTGCTGAAATCATTGATGGTGTACGTGATGATAATAACTGGGATCGTAAAATGGCTGAAAGCTGGTTGGTTGATATTTGTGTAAAAAACAATAAAGGTGAAAACAAATCAAATGCATTTACTTCATTCTTGTTGATTCAGCAAGTTACTAAAGCTGGCGTGTTTGCCGGTTCTAATAAATTGAAGCACTTGGTTGATGCTATGGGTGAGATGCGCCGCGAACCAGAATCACAAGGTGGTAGCACGTTCATTAATTTTACTAAAAACCGTAATGGTTTGGTTGATAACAGAATGTACTTTCAATTGTCAAATAGCGTAATTCGTTATGGAGCAGTTGTAACAGCCTAAGGTTGTCCAACCTTAAAATGGACTGGAGCTACGAAGGCAAAATTAGAGCGAAGAAATTCGCTCTTTTTTTTAATATCCGAATCTTACTTTTGTATTATCAAATAGTGATTGTACGTCTGCTGATGTGAAATCACCTTCATTGATATAAAAGTCTCCAATCATACCATCAAACCCTTGAGCATTTTGAATGCCCGAATCATAGTTACCTAATAGTAAGTTACGGTTGTCTCCTGGAGTAAATGAACCACCACCATTTGTACTACCAACCTCAGTTGTATTAAGATATAATTTAAATGTATCTGGGTCTGATGATACTTTTACTACTAATGTGGCCATATACCAAGTACCAATACTTACAGTAGCTCCAATCCCCGCAATATTTCTATTTATAGCACTATTATCTGATGTTACTCGAGCAATAAGTTGATTTGAGGAATTAATACCAACAAAAAATCCATCACTAGTAGTACTACCACCTAATCCTATTTGCTTACACATAAGTGTTTTTGAGAAATTAATAAACCCAACGGCATCAGCTTTAAACCATACAGAATAGGCTTTAGTTGTTGTAGTACTTAATTGAGTATCCGAGTTATCCGCAAAACTAATTCTTGTTCCACTCCCCCCATTTAAATCAAACTCACCCCCAACAGTAGTACTAAATGTAATAGCACCTGAACCATCTTCTAACATACCATCATTAGCATATGCTGTTGTATCAAACCAACTATTACCTGTACCTGGATAAGAGGCTAAACTTGAAGCATTTAAAGCTGCTAATAATGTCGGACCTGAATTAACCCATGATGTCCAATATCCATTAGTATTTAACCAAGTTTTAGCATCATTCCCTGAAGCAAAAGATTGATTTCCTATAATATCCGATAGACTAATAAAAGAAGGTTCAGTTAAATCTATAGATCTAAAAAATCCTAAGTAAGCAGTATTACCATTAGCACCTGGTTGACCACCTGGTGTTTCATGAGCAATTACATACCCTAAATCCTCATCAGGTCCCATCCACCAATCTAATCCTGTAGAATCAAATCCTGATGTAGGATCACCTACTGCTAAATTACCTACTTGTTCAGTTCCTGGTATTGAGGCACCTGTGTTGTATGCGAAAGGTCTTGTAGTAGCCATATCTTATAAATATTAAAAAAAAGAAAAAAAGATTTGGCTTCCCGAGATCTTGTTCGTATATTCATGTCATAATAAAAAATAAAGGTTATGAAGTTAATTAAAAAACAGAAATCACAAGACGACAATTTCAAAATAGGCCAAATTGTATTAGCTGGTAGAATAGTACCTGAACAAAACATTGGAATGGGAATTGAATATGTGCCTGCTAAAATTGTAAAGATAAATCGTGTTAGTTTGAATGTTGAAACTAGCAATGGAAACATCTATCAGGTTAATAAGAAAATGGTTAAATTAGGTTAATAAAAAGGTTATGTATAAAGCATTTGTAGGATACCAAATTGACGACAACGATAACGCAGTTTTCGATATGTCTGCCGAGTTCGAATCTAGAAGTGAGGCTGAAGATTGGGTTGAGTTCATGTTGAATATGGACGCAGAATATGATTTTGCCACTATTGAAGAAATAGAAGATAATTTTGAGGCTCAAGTAAATGAATTTGAAGCTCAAGAAGAAGCTCGACTTGAATTAGGTATTCCAAAAGGAATTTTTTAAATTCAAGTATGTCAATTGTTGAAGAATATCGTGAGTGGGTTTCTACTTATGATCCCACTCCCCCAAAACCAAACAAAACATACAACAAGTTTTTTTGGTGGCGCCGTTATCAAGAACACAAGTTTTTGCCCAAAATGGCCAATATATTTGACAAGGCCAAAAATGGTGATTATGATGTTTCCCCGTATTGGAAGCAAATTCAATACGAGCATTATTTCGAAGAGCAGGAACTTACCAAATTTCATGCCAATTATACTGGTTCATATGAAAATCGTGGTTGGGCTGAACGTGATGTGTCAAAATTGTTCTGGCAACGTAGAAAACGTTTGCTGACTGATGCCGAACGTGATGAGCACGCTCGTTGGCAGTTGCTTGTAAAGGATCTCAAAACGTGTTTTGGTGGTAATGAAGACGATATTCGTGATATGTTCGAGTCGTTTGAAGGTACAATGTCTGAATTTATTACCGCGTATCGTGATTCAAGAGATCTTCCAAAAATCCAACCTGTTCCTAAATTTTAATTTGGTAAATTTAATATTTTTTATTATATTTGAGTTATGAAAATTAGTCATGAAGTACCTCTATGTTTATTAGAGGATAGTCAAAAATTTAATGATTATGATTATTGTTTACCTCATTTGCTAGATGAGGAACCAGGTTACGAAGCGTATTTTCGTCAAGCTAAAGCAGAAGGACGATATATTATTATGGATAATTCACTCCATGAACTTGGAGAAGCCTATGATACAGAGCGTCTGATGTATTGGATTAATCAACTCAAACCAAATGAATTTATTATTCCAGATGTATGGGAAGATTGTACAGCATCTATAGTTAATGCTCGTGCTTGGACACTTGCTAATTTACCTGATGAAGTAACTAAAGTAGCAGTTGTACAAGCAAAAACAATTAGAGAAGCAATTACCTGTTACCAAACATACAAAGATTTAGGATACCAGAAAATTGCTTTCTCATATGGTGGTAGTTATTATTTAGAATATTCATCACATCCTAATAAAAATTTAGCTAAAGCATTAGGTCGAATTGAAATAGTAACTCGTTTATATAATTCTAAAATTATTAGTCATGTAGACCGAGTACATTTGTTAGGTTGCCAAGTACCACAAGAATTCAGTTGGTATAAGGATATGCCTTTTATTGAAACCATTGATACATCAAATCCAATAATGGCAACTATTGATGGTTTGGCTTATACAACAAATGGTCTAACTGAAAAACCAAAAGCAAATATGAATAATTATTTTTATATGGCTGCCGAGGATTTGGATTGGGAATTACTAGACTGGAATATTAATCACTTTAGAAAATTATTAAAATAAGTTATGGAAGAAAAAGATACAACAATGCTTTCCCTGTATGATTATTTAGGTAAAGCAGCTGGAAGAGAGTTAGGAAAAATGGTATTTCGAATTTCTCAAACTAAAAATATTAAACTTGAAGTTAAAGAAGTATCAAATCCTGCTTATACAGGTAAAATTTTAATGTATCCAAAATGGTTTTTGGATGAATATTTTAGTGTTCCACAAATAGATGACCTACCCTTTTAATATGAATAACATAGATACAAATCCAGTTTGGGAAAAAATGTTTAAAGAAGTTTTAGACGAAATCCTTAAAAATTGTGCCTTCCTTAGTTTGGAAGATTATCGAGAATTAATTAAATTAGCAAATAAAAAAAACAATGAATAAACAAGCAGTATTGTCACTAAGTGGAGGTATGGACAGCTCCACATTGTTGCTTCATCTACTTGCCGAGGGCTATGAAGTGACAGCACTGTCTTTTGATTACGGTCAAAAACACTCAATTGAATTAGCAAGAGCTCAATCTCTGGTTTGGTACTTAAATGAATCGGGTCACAACATAAATTATCAAGTAATTAAACTTGATGGTTTGAGCCAATTACTTAATTCAGCACTTGTAACTGGAGGTGAAGATGTACCTGAAGGTCACTACGCTGAGGAAAATATGAAAGCTACTGTTGTTCCTAACCGAAACAAAATATTTAGTAGTATCATTCAGGCTGTTGCCTTGTCAATTGCTAATGCTAAAAACACTGAAGTTCATATTGCTATGGGCATCCACGCTGGTGATCACGCTATTTACCCTGATTGTCGTCAGGAGTTTCGTGACATTGATTACGAAGCTTTTGTCGCTGGTAATTGGGATGCTCATCTTGTCTCTTACTACACTCCTTATCTTCATACTGATAAGTTTGGTATTTTAGAAGATGGTCAAGTTTGTTGTGTAGAGTTAGGTGTTGATTTTGATGAAGTATATAAACGTACTAACACATCTTATAAACCATTAGTACATATTGTTTATGATAATTATGATAATCCATCTCCCGAATGGTTTAGTGACTACAAATCAGCATCTTCCGTTGAGCGAGTAGAAGCATTTATTAAGCTTGGTCGTAGAGATCCTGTTCACTATGCTGATGAATTTGGACCCGTAACTTGGGAATACGTAAAAGAGTATGTATCTTCCGTTCTAGATGACTACGCGAAGACAGTATAGAAAATCACTCCCACCACAACAACGTTATGTTGTAATTAACCAAGAAGGTGAAATATACACCGGATTAATAGGTGGTTGTTCTCAATGGTCCTATAGTTGGGATGAGGCAAAACCACTACACAAAGAAAATACATCTTGGCTCCTGCGAAATAATCCAGGAGCCGAGATAATTAAAGAAGAAGAAATATGAAACACCCCGATCCCAAAAAACATCAGATTATTAGCTTTGTTAAATCAGGAGTTCGCCTTTTAGGTTATGGACTTATTCCATTTAACTTGGTTACTGCAACTGTTGTACTTATATTTAGTGAATTAATTGGAATTATAGAAGAATTAGTATGAAAAAAATATTTTATTTTACAGCCCCTTGGTGTGGTCCTTGCCGTATGTTAGGTCCTACTATGGACCAGGTAGCACAGACAGTACCTGTAGAAAAAATTAACATTGATTATGAAATCGATAGAGCTAAAGCAGCAAATGTAATGAGTGTCCCTACCGTAGTATTAACAGAAAACGGACAAGAAATTCGTCGCTTTGTAGGTGCTCGTAGTTATCAAGATGTAATGAATTTTATCAATAATGGGTAAATATCAATCAACAAAACTATTTGACAACTATTCAGTTGCCATTCGCCAGTGGAAAGCACAACATTCACATTGTCAGTTGCTTCATGGTTATGCTTTAGAATTTAAAGTATGGTTTGAATCAGTTGAACCACTTGAGGAAAACCAATTAGATGAAATGAATTGGATTCAAGATTATGGTGGATTCAAATCAACAGATGCTGAACCAACACCAGGTAACGGTTTGAAAGATTGGATGAACTATATGTGGGACCATACTTTGCTAATTGAAAAGGATGATCCATATTTGGATTTGTTTCAATCAATGAACCCAACAGTTTGTCATTTGCGTGTTATGGATAAAATTGGAGCCGAATCAGCTGCTAAATTGGTTTACGATAAATTCAATGATGTTTTGTCTAAAACAGGTGGTGGACGAGTTAAAGTAACAAAAGTAGAATGTTGGGAAGCTAAAAACAACAGTTCAATTTACATAGGAGAATAATTATGGATCATAGTAAAGTAACAGAAAAACAATGGTTAATCGAGGAACCAGGTCGTATTGAAGATTACGATAAAAAGATTCCTGTACTAGAAATTTACCCTTGCGTTCAATCAGAAGGATCTCGTCAAGGTCGCCCCACAATTGCTGTACGAGTTACAGGATGTACTCACCGCTGTTGGTTTGGTGAAGGCGGTTGGTGCGATTCTTGGTACACTAGTATTCATCCTGAAAAAGGTATTTATACATTTAACGACATTGTTAAAATGTATGATGAAAATCCTCATATTAATGAAATGATGTTAACTGGAGGTTCACCTACTATGCAGCCTGCTTTGGTTAATGAATTAACTCATTTTGCTAACGAAAGAGGAATATTTATTACCATTGAAACCGAAGGATCTCACTTTATTAAAACCGATTACCCAATTGGGCTTATATCTCTTAGCCCTAAGTTTAGTAATTCTATCCCTAAAATTGACGTTAATACGCCAATGGGGAAATTGGTTGACCAGAAAATGATTGACCAACATAATAAATTTCGTTTAAATAAAGCAGCAATGGCTTTGACGATGGAGTATCATGATAATTATCATTTCAAGCCAGTATGGGATGGAACAGAAGAAAACTTAGCTGAAATTGAAGCCTTCCGAGTTGAAATGGATATTCCAAAATGTAAAACTTGGATTATGCCTGCTGGTGATACTCGTGAAACACTAATTGAGATGTATCCTATTTCAATTGAAATGTGTATGAAACATGGTTATAACTGGACTGGTCGAGACCACATTATTGCTTATGATACCAAAAGAGCCGTGTAATATTTATAATAATGAAACAAAAATTAACTTATTTTTATAGTCCTGATTGTTCTAAATGTAGTGAAATTAAACCTTTAGTAAAGGAACTAGAATCTGTTTTTGATATTACTTATATTAATTCCTACGAAAATGAAATATTAGTAGAGTCAAACAACATTAACTGGGTCCCAGCTTTCGTTTTAGAAGATCAAACAGGTAAATATAAATTTGAGGGCAAAAAAGAAATTACTCAGTTTTTGAAAAAGGTTATTTTATGATTTTGTTTACAGAACAAGAAATTCAAAATAAAGTAGGTGAATTAGCCTACAAAATTAGAAAAAAACATCACGAGGAACCTCCCGTGTTTATATGCGTTTTAAACGGCGCTTTTATGTTCTTTACGGATTTAATGAAACATATGGGTGATTGTCATATAGATTTTATACGCGCGAAATCTTACACAGATACCACGCAGGGTGAGATATACATTACAAAACCTTTAGAAATAGATATTACTGGAAAAGATGTTTATATTGTTGATGATATCTATGATTCAGGTAATACTATGAAACACCTAATTAAACATTTAGAGTATGGCAACCCAAAATCATTAACCCCAGTAACATTATTTAAACGATATTCCTCTGAGGATCCTGATTTGATTTATGGTTTTAATTTAGAAAACGAACACTTTTTAGTTGGTTATGGTTTAGATGGAGAAAATGGATTAAAGCGTAATCAAAAATATATTTCCTCTATTTAATTTTTAGGGTAAAGGTGTTATATTTATAACATATCTACTTTATGGTAAATACAACACAAGTTAATATACCCATTGATACTTTTGTAGTAACTGCCATAACACAAGCAAATTGGGATAGAGCAGAAGTAAAATGGGACAAATACTACTCAGATTTTTATTATGCCCGCTATTTAGAAAAAGAGTTCAACACAAAAATTCCAGGCCCTCCTTATAAAGTACTTTGGAACCACGCTATTATTTTATCTATTGCTTTTCCTTCAGATTATGACTATCAAGATCAACAAAAAGAACGACAAAAAAGTAAGAAAAAGGTTAAAGTAATATTTATGGCCGAAGACTTAACTAAGGTTATAGATAAAGAAAAAAACAATATGATTAAAGCTGAATTTAAAGATAAAGTTGAAAATATATTAACTGAAAAAATGGGTCAAAAAGTAATATTAGAAGATGTTCACATTATATACCGATAAAAATAATACCTTTCAATGTAAAATAACTTTAGAGGGGGCATCTGAATCTACAGCCTTGGCTCGTTTAATCATTGAAGGTGAACATCATAATTTAATGTTTGATGGTAAAATCAAAAATGGTTTATGTGAAGTTAATATTGGCCAATTTAAAAACTTTGATAATTTTAAAAGTAAAGGTAAAATTAAGTTAGAAGTTATAGCAGATGATGTTTGTTTTACTCCTTGGAAATCTGAATATAATATAAAACAAAATAAAAAAGTTGTTGCTGAAGTAAATGAAAAAACTTCTTCAAAACAACGTGTAAAATCAACAAAAGATTCATACATTAGATATACTCCTAAAACAGAAGTTGAGAATCATGGAGAAAAAATACTTGAAATGTTAGTTAAAGAAAGAGTTGATATTAAACAATATAAATCTTTAGATGTTATGTTAAATAAAAATATTAAATCCAAACTTATATTTAAAGCATATTTCCACAAAAACCAACTTTCAGAACAAGTATTAAATTCAACTTTAGGATATCTTGTAGATAAATTTTTAAACTAACTTTTAAATGGCTATAACTACGTTTTCAGGATCCTCAATTAGTGATACATACCAACGACTTGTACAAACAGACGGAACGTTATTAGCTGATGGTACTGGAAGTATTTTAAATAATTTAAATTTACCCAAGTTAAGTATAAGTGGTAATTTATATGTTTCAGGCACATTATATGCTGAAAAATCAATCATAATAACTCAGTCCTATTATTCTGGTTCCCAAATTTTTGGAAATGAGTTAACAGATACCCACCAGTTTACAGGTTCTATTTTAGCTACAGGCTCAGAACAAATAATAGGATATTTTAGTGTTACTGGTTCCTCTACATTATCTGGTTCTAATACTTTATTAGGAGTAACAGATGTAAAAAATATTTTTATAGTTACGGGTAGCATATACGCTTCAGCTTCTGTTAACATTATAGGTGATACAACAATGACCGGTTCTTTATTTGTAACTAGTACAAATGATGATGTTTTTGTTGTTAAAAATCAGAGTAATGTTTCTCTTTTATCCGTAACTCAAAGTGGAGTTATAACTTTATCAACTCAATCAATAGAATTAACAGACCCTGCACCAAAAGGTGGAATTTATTTTACTTCTACTAATTTTTATGTAGGACTTAATTAAAAAATAAAAAAAAATTATATATTTATCAATAAAAATTAAACAAAAATTATGGCAACTTGGAAAAAAGTAATTGTATCTGGATCGCAAGCTGAATTAGCAGCTTTAACTTCTAGTATAGCGGTATTAGTAGGTACAAATCAACAAATTACAACAAATCAAGCAACAACCTTTTTAACAGGTTCGTTTACTGGATCCTTTACAGGTGTAGCGGATCTTCCTGATTTAATCAATGGCTCTGGAATTACATCCTTTACTTATGATGGTTCAGCTACAGCTACCGTTTCAGTATCTGGTGCTGCTGCTTTATCTTCAAACAATGTTCCTAAATGGTCAGGCGATGCTTTTGTTAACTCAGGTATTTCTGATAATGGTACTACTATAACTATTTCAGAAGATGCTGTATTCCAAAGTGATATTACTGTATTAGGCACAGCATCTTTCCAAAATACTACTAATTTAGAAGTAGCAGATAGATTTATATTGTTAGCTTCAGGATCTAATACAACTGGTGATGGTGGTTTAGTAATTCAACAAGCTAGCCAAGACGTAGGTGAGTTATTTGGTTATGAAAATTCAATTAATCGTTGGGGATTCACTTCATCCTTTAGCGCTGATTCTTCTACATTTAACGCCGCTGCTTATATAACAACAACCGAAGTAGGAACATCATCACCTTCATCTGCACCAATTTATGGAGGAGCCGGTAATGGATATGGTAATATGTACATTAAAACAGATACAGGAGACATTTTTATCTATTCATAAAAAAATAATTAAAAAAATAGTTATGGGATTTTCAGCAAAACACGTTGAAGGATCTAATCCTTTGATGAAACCAACATCTACTTCTAATAGTCAATTAACTACAAAAGAAATAGAAGTTCTTTTATCTATGATTAAAAAAACAACTTTTTTAGGAGAAGATATAGAACCTTTGTATAATTTGATTATTAAATTACAAACCCAACATTTGGAACAAACTAAATAATTAAGTTATGAATTTATTTTCTGTAGATTTTACCCACAGTGAATTAAATTTTATTCGTCAATCTTTAGAAACTGTTCCTATTCAAGGTCGTGATGCTAAATTTTGTGCTTCTATTCAGATTAAAATAGAACATGAATTAGAAGAAATCACTCGTATGATTAAAGCTGAAGAACAAAATAAACTATTAGGTCTTCAAGAAATTATTAATCAAGAAGAAAACAAAACTTCTAAAAAGAAAAAATAATATATTTATAACAGTATTATAGGCTCGAAAGAGAAGTGGACATAGCACATCTATGTAACCAACCATAATAAAAATAAAATGCCCAATTGGAAAAAAGTAATAACATCTGGATCTGATGCCACTCTAAACTCCGTTTCAGGATCTTCTTTTATATATTCAGGAGGAGACATAACAGCTCAAGATCACCTACAATCTTTAAGTGGAGTTTTAACCTTAACTCCCCAAGATCCCCTTCCCTCAGGATTACCTACTGGAAGTTTTGCTGTTAGTTCCTCAGTACCCCCAAAACCTTATTTTTGGGATGGTACTTCATGGAATGTTCTTTATTAATTAAACTTAAAAATTTATTGTTTAATTTGGTTTTTTTAAAATAAGTTATTATATTAACGTTATATGAGTATTGAAAACAAACGTCGTAAAAAACATGATGGTATTGAATGTGTTCCTGTAGGTTATGCTAATGGAGTAGCAGCAGGTTTTCCGTTTACAGACAAAGAAAAGGAATCAATGATTAATGAAGCTGAAGAAGCGTTTGGTAAGTTTCTTGATGCTTTAAAATGTGATTGGCGTAATGATCCCAACTCAATGGAAACACCACGTCGCGTAGCTAAAGCCTACGTAAACGATTTGTGGAAAGGTCGTTACAACAACTTTACAGAAATTACTTCATTCCCCTCAGATGGATATGATGGAATTATTATTGAGCGTAACATTCAACTTACCTCAATGTGTTCACATCACCACCAAACAATTCGTGGTGTAGTCCATATTGGTTATGTAGCTGGAACTGATGGTCAAGTAATTGGTTTGTCTAAATTAAACCGTATTGTTGAACATTTTGGCCGTAGAGGAGCTATCCAAGAACAATTAACCTCCGCTATTCACCAAGCAGTAGATAAAGTATGTGAAGGTAATCGTGGTGTTATTGTTACTGTAGTTGCTACTCACAATTGTGTAAGCTGTAGAGGTATTAATCACCAAGGAGCTGCTATGGTTACAACTAAAGCATCAGGTGTGTTTATGGATAACAATAATCAAGCACGTAAAGAATTCTTTGACAGCTTAAAAATTAACAACGGTCATATTTCAATCTAATGAAGTTAGGTGGTTTTGTTGAAAAGGTAATTAAAATTATTACCTTAGGGCAAGGTCATCGAATTGCTCTATTCATAGCTAAAAAAATGGGTTATGATGATTGTGGCTGTAAAGCAAGAAAAGACAAGTTAGACTTGTTTTGGGACAAAATCTTAAATAAATTAAAATAATATGTTATTAAATTCAAATCAAATATCAAATCACATTATTGAGTCCGAATTTTCAAAACGTGCTCAAATTGGTATCGACCTTTCAGTTCAAAAAATTGAATGGGTTTCTGCTGGAACTACTGTTTATACTGATAAAACTATCGTAGATCCTTTCTTTTATCATGAACAGCCTTTGATCATGATTGATGGTAAAGAATGCTGGCGCTTGTCCAAAGGTGTTTATTCAGTTACATTTAATGAAGGAATTAATGTTCCTGTTGATTGTGCTGCTAAAATTACTCACCGCTCATCTTTGTATCGTGGAGGTACAATTATTGAATCTCCTTGGTGGGATCCTGGTTTCCATTGTGAAATTATGAACTCAACAATGATTGTAAATAGTTCAATTATTATTGAGAAAAATGCTCGAATCGCTCAAATCGCTTTCTGGCGTGTTGAAGAGGTAGGTGAGCAATACAATGGTCAATTCCAAGGTCTAAACACAGCATACAACAAGTAATGTATCAAGCTCTATACTTTGATAGAGAGGAAAAACAGTATTATCTGAGAGATGATAGGTGGGACGGTTTTAAATCTTTTAAATACTGGCCCTCCTATTATGCTCCAGATTCTGATGGTGAGTTTGAAACACTAGAGGGAACTAGAGTATCCCCTGTTAAAAAAATGTCCGATTACAAAAACCCTTGGTATTTTGAAAAGGATGTAGATAAACTTACTCGTTTACTTGTTGATTATTATTACGAATCAGACGAACCACCTAAATTTCATAACATTGTTTATTTAGACATTGAGTGTGAGATTATGGGAGCGTTAACCGAGGATAACATTAAGGATCCTAAAGGTAAAATCACAGCTGTTGCTTTATATAATCAAAACGATAAAAAATATTACTGTTTAATTTTAGATGAAGCTAAAAAAATGTCTGCTGCTAGGTCTGAGGGTAAAGAAATTATCCCTTATGCTAGTGAAAAAGAATTATTACACGGATTTTTAGAAAAATGGTATGAATTAGATCCTACTATTATTACAGGATGGAATAGTGGTTTTTTTGATATTCCTTATTTATATTATAGAATTAAAAAAGTATTAGGCGAATCAATTGCCCAAACACTTTCTCCTATTAATAAAATTCATTTTACACCTCAATTCCCCGAACAACCTGTTAATTTTGCTGGTATTAATCACCTTGATTATATGCTTTTGTTTAAAAAATATATTGTAAAACAAGAGCCATCTTATCGTTTAGGTGATATTGGTAAAAAATATGCTGACCTAGAAAAAATTGAATATCAAGGTTCATTAGATAGATTGTTTGCTGAGGATGTAGATAAATTTATTGAATATAACCTTCGAGACGTAGAAATTATTGTTGAGTTAGAAAACAGACTTAAATTTATTGACCTAACAACTACAATTGTTCACTTGTGCCATACAGAATATGAAGCTATTTATTTTTCTACTCTGTTAAATGAAGGAGCTATTTTAACTTACCTAAAACGTAGAGGTATTGTTTCACCTAACAAACCTACAACCTACAATCCAGCATTAAGAACATTAGAGGAAGAATATGCTGGAGGTTATTTGAAAGATCCTACACCTGGTTTGTATGAGTGGGTTATTGACTTAGATTTTACCTCATTGTATCCTTCTATTATTCGCTCACTTAATATGGGAATTGAAACATTAGTAGGTAGAATTGTAAACCGAGGTAAATTCGACAACCAATGGTCACTTAAGGAACTTAGGTCAATGGATCCTAATACTACTATTGAGATTGAAAAAGTAAAAAAAGATAGAACAACAGTTAGATCTAAAACCACAGTTGGGGATATAATTGGAGTTATTGAGGAAAATGACCTATTAATTTCCGCTCCAGGAGTAATGTTCCGTAAGGATAAATCAAGTGTTGTTTGTGAAATTCTAGCTGACTGGTTTGCTAAACGTCAAGAGTATAAAAAACTCATGAAAAAAGCATACAAGGAAGATAATGACCCAGTTATGGGAGAGTTTTACAATAAACGTCAACACGCTTATAAAATTAAGTTGAATGACGTTTATGGTGTATTTGCTATCAATGGTTGGAGATACACAGATGGTAATAAATTCATTAGTAAAGCAATTACTTTAACAGGTCAACGATTAACTCAAGAAAGTATTAAGTTTGTTAATAATTGGTTAAATGAACAATTAGAAACTAACAATAAAGATTATATTGTCACCTCAGATACCGATTCATTGTTTATTCAAGTAAAAGATTTAATTTTACAACGTAAACCTGAGTTAGTAAATGCTGATAAGGAAACAATTGTAAAAGAAGTACTACAAGTTGCTACTGAAATTCAAAAATTAGCAAACGATAATCTACATACAATGGTTAAGGAATTATTTAATGTTGATTATCCAAATGAACCTCATTATTTCGAATTAAAACAAGAGGTTGTACTTGATAGAGGTTATTTTGCTGGCAAGCGTAGATACGCCCAACATATTGTTAACAAAGAAGGTGTTACTGTAGATGAATTAGATGTTAAAGGTTTGGATTTGATGAAATCAAATTTCCCACCATTGTTTAGAAGATTCGGTGAACATATTATTAATGAAATTATGTTTGGTAAACCTAAAGATGATGTTGATAAACAAATATTAGACTTTAGAACCGAATTAAGAACAATTGATTGGAGACAAATTTTAAAACCTACTGGATTAAAGAAAATGGAAGAATATTTAGCTGCTCCCCCTAGAGGTGGTGAAATATTTTCTAAATTAGGATTAAAATGCCCTATTAATACTAAAGCAGCTATTTACTATAATGATATTTTAAGATTTAAGGGACTAGACAAAAAATACCCAACATTCCAAATTGGTGATAAAATGTTTATTGCTTATTTAAAAGATAATCCCTATCGAATTGATGTTGTTGGTTTTAATGGATACAATGATCCCCCAGAAATGATGGAATTTATAGAAAAGTATATTGATAGAGACGGTTTGTTTGATTCAGTTATGAAAAACAAACTAGAGTCATTATATTCAGATCTAGGTTGGGGTGCTGTAGTGCTTAACCAAAACATAAATAAATTTTTTAAATTTTAAAAATGATTAATAAACTAGATTTACAAAGTATTATTTCAAAGTATTACTTGAACGGAATGAATGAGGCCGTCAAGTGGGATATTAAAGATAATAAGTTAACTATTAAGTTTACTGCTCCTGATAAAACTATGATTGGGATAGTAACTTGTGATGACTTTGAATTAGAGGATTCATCTATCGGAATTAGTAATACTACTCAACTAAATAAACTAATTGCTATTACAAATGGTTATCTAACTTTAGAATTTGTTAAGCAACACAAATTAATTACTAAACTTATCATAGCAGACAACCAGTTTACTTTAAACTATGCTTTAGCTGATACTATGATTATTCCTAAAGCCGGCGAGTATGTTGGAGATGGTGTCTATAACATTGAAGCTTCATTAGATAACGAAAGTATAAACGCTATAGTTAAAGCAAAATCCGCTCTTGCTGACACCGATACAGTTGTATTTAAACCGTTTACTAACGATGATGGTGATTTATTATTAGAAATGTTGTTTGGAGGTAATATCGAATACTCAAACAAAGTATCCTTTTACCTACCAGAAATTACAACAACTAATTTACCTAATGAATTTAAAGCACACTATAACTCTAATTTGATTAAAGAAATTATGTACTGTAACAAAGATGTATCTAATTGTACCATGGGAATTAATTTAGATGGAGTTATGAGACTTGCTTTCGATAACGGAAGTGTTAAGAGCGAATATTATTTAGTAGCAAAAGAACTTTAAAGATGAACACTAAGACTAAAAGCCCGGTATTTGAAAATACCAAGAAAAATTACTTAATTGACATTGACGGAACAATTACCGATGATGTACCTAATGAAGAACCTGAAAGAATGGTTACGTGTGAACCCTTTGAAGGTAGTATCGACTTAATAAATAAATGGTATGATGAAGGGCATATAATCACCTTTTTTACCTCTAGAACAGAAGCACATAGAAAAATAACTGAAGAATGGTTATATAAATATGGTTACAAATATCATAACCTATTATTAAACAAACCAAGAGGGGGTAATTATCATTGGATTGATAACCATGTTGTTAGAGCTACAAGATATAATGGCAAATGGTCTCCCTTAACAACAATAAGTGCCAACATTCAAGTATTTGAAGAATGAGTTTTACACGTTACATAGTTGAACAAGACCATGAAAAAACCATTTGGATGGATTGGAATTGGAATAAACACAGAGAAGGTGATTTACCAGCGATCGAATATAATGATGGTACTAAAGTTTGGTATAAAAATGGTTTAAAACATAGAGATGGTGGACTACCCGCTGTAGTATTTACTGATGGTCATCAAGAATGGTGGGTGAATGGTAAATTACATAGAGAAGACGGACCTGCAATTGTAAGAGCTGAAGGTCACGTTTTTTATTTTAAAAATGGAAAAGAAGAAACTAAATAACTATTAAAAATAAAAACATATAATATGTATAACAAAGTGAAACCTTAGGGAACACTTAAATCATCTTAGGAGATAAAAATTATGACAAATTTAAGCATTTTTGAGAGACAACTCTCACCATTTGACATCCTATTTAAGGATCTTTTCAAATCAGAACTAAACTTTCAACCAGCCATTGAGGCTAAATTTCCCCACCCAGTAGACATTTACGAAAACAAAGACGGACTCCATTTTGAAGTGGCATGTACTGGTCTTACTAAAGAAGATGTTGACCTAAATATCGAGGGTGATGTATTAAAAATCAGTTATGATAAAAATGACGACAATAGTTGTTGCGATGTAAATGATTGTAACTATATTAAACGAGGAATCGCTCGTCGTTCATTTAATCTAGGTTATAAAATTGCTAACAAGTTTAATTTAACTAAAGCTGAGGCTGAAATGAAAAACGGCTTGTTAAAAATTTCAATTCCATTCGCTGAAGAAGCAAAACCAAAAACATTAACAATTAAGTAAAACCCGTTCTCCTAAGGTTTCACAGGTTATGAAATTACATCTAATTAAAACTAAGGATGATACTTTGTATGAAGTAATACATCAGGAAGTAGAAACAAAACAAATTGATTCTGAAAAAATGAGAATCAAATATCACTGTACTGATGTTTTTAGAAACAATGGTCAATATTGGTTTGTTAGAAAAATAGAAGAAGCACAAATTATTGAAGAAAATTTGGAAAAACAATAAAAAGTTATTATATTCACGTTATGACTAAAGAAAAAGAATACACACGTACTATTATTGATCCTGCAATGGAACCCTATTTCATCTCAATGGATGATAGTTGTATAACTGTTAACATTAAAGTTACCCCTGATTCTCGTTATAGTGATTCAGGTAAAGATTATGTTAAAGTAATAGGACATTATAGCAATGTAAGTAGTGCCTTAAAATCAATTATTAAAGACAAAACGAACAGTCAATCCTATGATTCTTTAAAAGAGTATATGGATGAGTACAGTAATCTTACTGAACGTTTAAATCAAGTATTAAATTTTTAAAATATGTTAGAAGCAATTTATAATGCCGTTATCGTAAAACCTATTGAGGTAGAGGAAACCTCATATGGTAATATTATCGTTCCTGATTTAGGAAATGAAAAAAACAAATTAGGAGAAGTTGTAGCAGTTGGTCCTGGTAACTATTCAGCTACAGGAGTTCTTATAAAAACTATGCTTAAAGTAGGAGATATTGTTGTGTTGCCTACAATGGGGTTTTCTAAAATGGAATATCAAGGTGAAGAATATTGGTTGGGACCTGAAAATCAAGTTTTAGCTCGTATAGCAGATGAAAAAACTTCAATTCAAGAAATTATTGAACAAACAGAACCTTTTAAAGAAGAAAAATAATTATGAGTAAAATTATAGAATTTGGCCCTGAGGCTCGTAAAAAAATGATTGATGGTATCGACAAACTTGCCGATGCCGTAACAGCAACTCTTGGTCCTAATGGACGTAATGTAGTTATTGCAAACGGAGGTGTTCCTCAAAGCACTAAGGATGGTGTAACTGTAGCTAAATCTATTACCCTAGAAGATCCAATTGAAGAATTAGGAGTACAGTTAGTAAAACAAGCAGCTATTAAAACAGCAGACAACGCGGGTGATGGTACTACAACATCAACATTGTTGGCTCGTGAAATGGCTAAGCAAGGTCTTAAGTATCTTAATCACGGTGAAAATGCTGTTGAAATTAAACGTAGCATTGATAAATCAGTAAAAGATATCATTAATTATCTTCGCCAAGAAATTAAAGAAGATATTTCTAGTGAAGAACAACTTAAACAAATTGCCACTATTTCAGCTAACAATGATGAAGAAGTAGGTGAATTGATTGCTACCGCTATGCAAAAAGTAGGTCGTGAAGGTGTTGTTTTTGTAGAAGAATCTAAAAACGGTGAAACATATCTTGAAACAGTTGAAGGTATGCAATTTGATCGTGGTTACAAATCACCTTATTTTGTAACTGATAACAATAATATGACAACTACTTTACACGATGCTTTGATTTTAATTGCTGATAAGCGTTTTACAACAGTAAAAGAATTGTTGCCTATTTTAGAAGCAGTATCTAACCAGAATAAACCTTTGGTTTTGATTGCTGAAGACATTGATGGTGAAGCACTTGCTACTTTGATTGTAAACAAAGCTCGTGGTATCTTGAAAGTTGTAGCTGTTAAAGCTCCTGACTTTGGAGATCGTCGTAAGTTGTTGCTTGAGGATATGGCTATTTTGACTGGTGGTGAAGTATTCAGTACTGAAAAAGGAATGAAACTTGACAAATTCAGTTGGGATTGGTTTGGTCAAGCTCGAGTAGTTACTGTAGGTAAAGAAGAAACCACTATTGTTGATGGTAAAGGTGATGCTGATAAGATTGCTGCTCGTATTGAAGAACTCCAATCTCAGGTTGAAAACTCTACTTCACCATATGAAAAAGAAAAATTACAAGAACGTTTGGCTAAATTTATTGGTGGTGTAGCAGTTGTTCACGTAGGTGGATTTACAGAAGCTGAAATGAAAGAAAAGAAAGATCGAGTAGATGATGCTTTACAAGCTACAAAAGCCGCTCTAGAAGAAGGTATTGTACCTGGTGGTGGAATGGCTTTATTGCATGCTCGTAATGGTATTCAAGATTTTAATACTATTGGTGGTCGCATTGTTTATAACGCTTGTGCTGAACCCTTTAAGAAAATTTTGTCAAATGCTGGTTACGAACAAGAAGACATTTACAATGCTCTTTCAGGTGCTACCGGAGGTGATTATTGGTATGGTTTTAATCTTAGCGATGATGATTTTTGGGATATGAGAGAAATTGGAGTAATCGATCCTGCTAAAGTAACTCGTACAGCCCTTGAAAATGCAGCATCCGTTGCCGGAACTATTTTATTGACAGAAGCTGTTGTAGTTGATAAGCCCGAAGAAAAAGATGATGATGGGCTTGGAGGTATGATGGGAATGATGTAAATTTAAAGTATGCAAGACGCAATAGGTCTCATAGGAAGAACCCTTGTTATAGAAGAAGTTATTTACAAGGTTAAAGATTTCTACTTTGTTCCCGGTACAAATTTATTGTACGTCGGTCTTCAAACCCCTGATAAAGCAGTTGTAAATTGGAGATATGAGAACCTATTGCCTTACTTTATTGAACAAGTCCACTTTGGTCACAGCCAGTTATGAAAACAGAAATACAAGAAAAATTAATCGAAATCGCTAAACGAGTACCTCCTGGAGATCGTTGGGAAGTAAATGGGGTTAAAGACGTTCAAAACGGCTTAACAGATGCTTTAGAAGCATACTACCAGTCATCAACTAATAAACCTATTGCCTTTCGTTTAGATTTGGTTAATAGTAAACTTTACGGTATATTCAACAATGAAGTAGAAGTTAAAGAACCTGAACCTAAACAATATTCAATCTATGGGGATTACACTTTAGACTAATCCCCGTATATTTATAATCATGAAAACATGTAATGATTGTAAAATAAACGAAGCTAAGTATAACAATGGAAAATGTAAAGATTGTAATACAGCTTATATGACTGAGTATAGAAAAACTCAAAACTACAAAGAATACCAGACTAAAGATTATACAAAAACAAAAGAAAAACGTTTAGCTTATAAAAAAGATTATTACCAATCTCATAAAGCAGAACGAGCTAAATATATGAGAGATTATAGAAAAGCAAATCCTAAATATAGAGCTCAAGATGCTATAATAACTTATATAAATAAAAAAATTAAAGAAAGAGCTGATTTTATTGATTATTTAGGTTGTGGTTGGAATGAATTTTTTGTATATTTAGAAAAACAATTTACAGAAAATATGAATTGGGATAACTATGGAACATATTGGGAAATTGATCATATCCATCCGCTAAGTAAAGGAGGTAGTTTTCATTATACTAATACCCAACCATTAACAATTACCGAAAACAGAAGAAAATATAATAAGTTATGAGTTCTAAACAACATACATTGTGGAATGAAAAATATCGTTCTCAAGATCTTTCTACATATGTAGGAAATGAACAAATAAAAGGTACTATTTCTAAGTACCTAGAACAAAATGATATTCAAAACTTTATTTTTTATGGTCCAGCAGGAACTGGTAAAACTACTCTTGCTAAACTCATTGTTAATAATCTTAATTGCGATTTTCTCTATATTAATGCTTCCGATGAACGTGGTATTGATACTATTAGGGATAAGGTACAGGGTTTCTCGTCTGTTGCTTCTTTTAAGCCGCTCAAAGTTGTCATCTTGGACGAGGCTGATTTCCTTACTATTCAGGCTCAGGCGTCGCTAAGAAACATTATTGAGACATTCTCACGTACAACAAGATTTATCTTGACTTGTAACTATATTGAAAGGATTATTGACCCTCTTCAATCACGTTGCCAGGTACTTAAAATTGTTCCTCCCTCTAAACAAGAGGTAGCAGTTCACATTAACAATATCTTACAACAAGAAAATGTTAGTATTGATTTAGATAACTTAAAACTAGTTGTCAATCAATTTTATCCTGACCTACGTAAAATGCTTAACACACTACAAATGAGTGTAGTAGGCGACGAAATTGTTGTAGATAAAAGTGTATTAGTGTCTAGTAATTATAAAAATCAAATACTTACGGAATTATGTAAACCAAGTTCTAAATCATTTAATAACATTAGACAAATCATAGCTGATTCTGGTGTGAGTGATTTTGAAGACCTATTCAGATTTTTATTTGACCACGTAGACAAATATGCTCCTACAGAAGCAGGTCAGGTAATTATTTACCTTGAGGAATACCAGTACCATTCTAATTTTAGAATTGATAAAGAGATCAATGCTATGGCTCTTATCTCTAGAATATTATCTGTAGCTGGTAAAAAAGTATTATGAAACAATTCCTAAAGTTTACTGTAATTTGGATTAGCCAAAATCTTTCCGTACCTTTCTGGATGGTAGGTCACGTTCACTTAATGACAACTGTGTATCAAGACATACATGAAATTATTATGAGCATGGGTATGAATATTATAGTAGCAATAGGATTTTATTTAGATTATAAACAAAACAAAAAATGAAAGATCAATTAAACATTAATTTAGATTTATCTAAAACAACAGAAGTTTTAACTCAAACAGGTACCCCGGTATGGGAACAAGGAGTAGTACTTCGTAAAGTATCTCGCTTTGTAACAGGCACAGCTGAAGATGCTATCATCCCCATTCCTGTATTTTATGATCCCAAAACAGGAGAAATTTGTCAAGAAACTCTCCCTAAGGAATTAAGAGAATACTACAAAGATGACGTTATTTGATTGGTTAAAACATATAACAACAGATAAAAAACCTTGGTCTTCTTTTACAGAAGATCAACAAGAATCGTTCAATTCTTACATGGTTCATCGGTTTGTAAGTATGTATGAGGGATATACTGAGGTCGCAAATTACGGCCAAAGAATCCCGTATCCTGAAAAGGAAAAAACCTACAAGTATTATTGCACCATGTTACCAAAAAAGAATATATTCCTCAAGTATGTTAAGTCTTCTAAAAAAAGACCAGCCACCGATTTATTAAAACACATAGCTGATTATTATGTTATCTCTCTAGGAGAAGCTGAGGATTATATTCATCTCCTTAAACGAGAAGGAATAGAACATATTCTTGAAAAAGCAGGAGTTGACAATAAAGAAATTAAAAAGTTATTAAAAGAAATTAAATGACAAAAAATAGCGATGTGTGGGGAGTTTATCCTGCCAAAACCTCAGAACCATTCAAACCGGATTCAATAGTACAATCAGTTGTTAATAAATTTAACTCACGTGCTAAACAAGGTTTTGAAAAATATAATAACACTCTAGATAGAAACGATTTTACTGTATTAGAATGGATTGAGAATGCTCAAGAAGAACTAATGGATGGAATCCTTTATTTAGAGAAGTTGAAAAAAACATTAGGTGGCTAAAAAGAAAAAAATACCAGCTATTGTAAAACAAATTAAGCAACACAACTTACGAGAAGTTAACTACGCTTACGAGAAGTCAATTTCTTATAGTCAGTTGTCTATGTTTACCGCTTGTCCCCACAAGTGGAGTTTACAATATAAAGACGGTTATTACACGTCTGAATCGTCTATTCATATGACGTTCGGAACAGCACTGCACGAGGCATTACAACACTATATAACAACTATATACGAAGTAAGTGCTGCAGCTGCTGACCGAATTGATTTAGAGGCTTATTTTGAGGAACGTTTTAGAGAAACATACCTTAAAGATTATAAATCAAATAAAAATGTTCACTTTTCTAACTCTGTTGAAATGAGAGAGTTTTTTGAAGATGGACTAGCTATTATAAACTTTGTTAAAAAGAATAGAGGCGGTTATTTTGGTAAACGAGGCTGGCATTTAATAGGCTGTGAAGTACCTATTTTACTCAACCCACACCCAGGATTTAAAAACGTATTGTATAAAGGTTATCTGGATGTAGTTTTGTATAATGAATCAACCAACAAATTTAAAATTATGGATATTAAAACATCTACTAAAGGTTGGGATGATTACGCTAAAAAAGATGAAATTAAACAGATGCAATTAATTTTATATAAGAAATTTTTTGCTCAACAATTTGGTGTTTCCGAAGACAATATTGATATAGAATATTTTATTGTTAAAAGAAAAGTATGGGAAGAATCCCCTTATCCAATCTCTAGGATTCAAGAATTCAAACCAGCAAGTGGTAAAGTAAAACTTAATAAAGCAACAAACACAATTACTTCATTTATTGAAAGTGTGTTTAATCAAGATGGTTCCTACAAAGATAAAAAATACGAACCAAAACCTGATAAATTTACTTGCAGATTTTGCCCTTTTAAAGATAATAAAGAACTTTGTCAGTTTAGTGTATCTTAAAGAATCCACATATATTTATATACGACAAATAAATAAAGATTATGACAAATAAAAAGGATATGACATTAACCTCTGTAAAAGTACAGAGTGAGTTGTTCGAGAATTTCAAGATTGCTTGTGTTAAGTACAAATTTTCTTTACAAAAACTTGCTGACCGCACTATTCATTTGTATCTTACTGATGAAGATTTTCGTAAAAAAGTACACTCACACAACAACTTAGAAATTAAAGACTAAAAAGAATTATGAATTCAAGTTTTGCCTATCTTCCTCCTGATAAGAGGAAAAAGATATTGCTTATTACAGATGACATTAGAGTACATTCAGGTGTAGCTAATGTAGGTAAAGAAATTGTATTACACACATCACAACATTTTAATTGGGTTTGTGTTGGTGGTTCAATCCAACACCCTGATAAAGGAAAACGTTTTGATTTGTCTTCATCAACAAATGAAGTAACAGGATTAACAGATACTTCTACTATTTTATACCCTGTTGATGGGTATGGAACACCCGAATTGATTCGTTTTTTAATGATAACTGAAAAACCAGATGCTATCTTGTTAATTACTGATCCAAGATACTTTACATGGTTATTTCAAATGGAAAATGAGATTCGTAAAGAAATCCCAATTGCCTATTTGAATATTTGGGATGATTATCCCGCTCCAATGTATAATAAAGCCTATTATGAGGCTTGTGATTTGTTAATGGGTATTTCAAAACAAACAGTAAATATTAATAAACTTGTTTTAGGTGATAAAACAGAAGGTAGAATTTTTAAATATGTTCCTCACGGATTAAATCATGAAATATTTAAACCTTTAGATAAATCAGATCCTCAATTGTTAGAATTTAAAAAACAATTATTTAAAGGTAAAGAATATGATTTTGCTTTATTATTTAATTCTAGAAATATTAGACGTAAACAAATTCCTGATACTATTTTAGCATATAAATATTTTATTGACCAGTTACCTATTGAAGAAGCTAAAAAATGTATTTTTGTATTACACACAGACCGAGTATTTGATCATGGAACTGATTTAAATGCTGTAATAGAATTGTTGTGTAATGATGAAAAATATAATATTATATTCACAGATCAAAAGTTTTCACATGATCAAATGAATTTGCTTTATAACAGCACTGATTGCCAGATTTTATTAACATCAAATGAAGGTTGGGGATTGAGTTTAACTGAAGCTATTTTAGCAGGTAATCCTATTATTGCTAATACAACTGGTGGTATGCAAGATCAAATGAGATTTGAAGATGAAAATGGTAATTGGTTTACTCCTAGTGCTCAAGTTCCCTCTAACCATAGAGGAACCTATAAAAAACATGGTGGTTGGGCATTCCCCGTATTTCCGTCTGTAAGAACTCTTGTTGGTTCACCTCCAACACCTTATATTTGGGATGATATCTGTAGTGCTGAAGATGCTTCTAAACGTATTATGGAAGTTTATAACTTAGACCCTACAGAACGTAAAGCTAGAGGCTTAATGGGTAGAGAATGGGCAATTGGTGAAGAAGCCGGATTTACAGGAGAAATACAAGGTAAACGAGTTATTGAAGCCTTTGATGAATTGTTCTCGACTTGGGAACCTAGAGAATATTTTGAATTCATTAACACTAATGAAGTCCCCGATAGAGTTTTAACCCACGAATTGATATATTAATGAAAAATACAGTTGTAATTAGCTCACCCTTTGATACCTATTCAGGATACGGAGCTCGAGCTCGAGACGTAATTAAAGCTATTTTAGCTACAGACAAATATGATGTTAAACTTTTAGCTCAACGTTGGGGCAATACACCTTTTGGATTTTGTAATGATAACCCAGAATGGGCACACTTATTAAAATTAGTAGTTCCTAACTTACAACAAAAACCAGACATTTGGATTCAAATTACTATTCCAAGTGAATTCCAACCAGTAGGAAAATACAATATTGGAATTACAGCTGGAATAGAAACTACAGTATCCCCGGGCGATTGGATTGAAGGAATTAATAGAATTGATTTAACTTTAGTTTCATCTAATCATTCTAAACAAATTTTCCAAAACACTCAGTTTGATAAAAAAGATAAAAATACAAATCAAACAGTAGGTATTACTAAAGTAGAAAAACCAATTGAAGTATTATTTGAAGGAGCTAATTTAGATATTTATAAAGCTTTAGATAAAATTCCACCAAGTGATTTAAATGATGCTTTAAAAGAAATTCCTGAATCCTTTGCTTATTTGTTTGTAGGACATTGGATTAATGGAGATTTGGGTGAAGATAGAAAAAATGTAGGTTTATTAATTAAATCGTTTTTCGAAACCTTTAAGAATAAAACCAACAAACCAGCATTGATTTTGAAAACATCTCAAGTAGGTTCTTCCTATATGGACCGAGAGGAAATTTTAAAGAAAATTAAACAAATTCGTAAAACAGTAAACTCAACTAATTTACCTAATGTTTATTTACTTCACGGTGAATTTACAGATGAGGAAATGAATGACATTTATAATCACTCCAAAGTAAAAGCTATGATTAGTTTAACTAGAGGTGAAGGTTTTGGTCGTCCCTTACTTGAATTCAGCCTAACCAAAAAACCAATTATTGCTTCCGGATGGTCAGGTCATATTGATTTCCTTAAACCAGAATTTTCTAGTTTATTAAATGGTAAATTAACCCAAGTTCATCCTAGCGCTGCTAACCAATGGTTATTAGCTGAATCACACTGGTTTGCTCCTGATTTATTCCAAATAGGTCATTATTTAAAAGATGTATTTGAAAATTATAAAAACTATATTGATGGAGCAAAACGCCAAGCTTACTATAGTAAAACTAACTTTAGTTGGGATGGTATGAAAGATTTGTTAGAAAAAATTATGAATGAAAATATTCCTGAATTTCCTAAACAAGAGAAGCTAAATATTCCTTTATCTTTACCTAAATTAGAAACAGTAAATGAAAATTAGTTATGCGATATTAACCCACAATGAAGGGGAATACATTAACAAATTACTCAATCTATTAGTTAATACTAAACGACCAGAGGATGAAATTGTAATTGTTGACGATCACTCAACCGATGAACTTACTAAACAATATTTAAACGAATATAAACCACATATTAAACTATACTACAGAGAATTTGATGGTGACCATACCCAGAAAAATTATTTAAATAGTTTATGTACGGGTGATTATATTCTTCAATTGGATGCTGATGAATTAGTTTATCCTGAATTCATTAATATTTTACCCTCTTTATTAGAAAATAACTCTCAGGTAGATTTATTTATTATGCCTCGTATTAATACAGTAGAAGGATTAACTCCTGAATACATCCAAAAATGGAGATGGAATGTAAATGAAAAAGGATGGGTTAATTTCCCTGATTGGCAAATGCGTCTTTATAGAAATTGTGATTGGGTAAAATGGGAAGGTTTACTTCATAGTAAAATCGAAGGACATAAAACTTATGTTTTTTTACCTACTGAAGAAATATATTGTCTTCTCCACCCTAAAGAAATAGAAAGACAAGTCGCTCAAAACGATTTATATAATAAAATTGAATTAAACGGAAAAACTAAATACAAAGTATAATGGAAAACAATCAAATACCTAAATTTATTTACATTCATATACCTAAAACCGGAGGTAGTTCGGTAAAAGAAATATTTAATCAAACGGATTATATCAAAACTATAGGTCATGTTCATGGACTCCAACAAAAACTTCCAATTCCCACATTTACATTAGTTAGAAACCCATATTACCGAACATTATCTGCTTATAATTATCTTTGTACGGGCGGTGATGGGAATGAAGCTGATTTAAGAGATCAAAAAAGATTTTTTGAAGGATTTGAACCTACTATAGAACACTTTCATGTTTTTGTAAAAGAAAAACTAAAAGATATTATATGGCAACAAGTCCATTTTTTACCCTTAACTTATTTCTGTGTGTTTGAAAGTAACTTACTAATCGATTTTGCTATGAAGTTAGAAGAATTAGATTCTAGCTGGAAGGGATTATGTGATTACTTAGGGATTGATACTCCTTTAATTAAAACAAATGAAGGTCCTAAAATAACAAACAAAGAAGAATGGTTAACACCTGAAATTAAAGAAATTATATATGAAATTTACCAACCGGATTTCATTAATTTCCAATATGAAAAATAAATTTAAACTTGGATACTAAAAAACAAAATATTATATTTAATAAATTATGGATAATTTAACAATATGTGATCGCTGTGGCTCCGATGCTTGCTATGTAGACGAAGTCAATATGGATATTAAAACCTATTTCTGTTATGGATGTGGTTTTCAATCTAATTCTTTAATGAAGGAAGGTGAAGAGTTTTATGATCAACAATCATCTGTTTTACCTGAACTGTATAAGGATTTATTTCACAAAGATGAATCAGGTAAAACTTGGATGCCTTCAGCAGTAAATATTCCTGAAAAAGGAATGGTATTTGCTAATGGTTCTGGAATAAATGATTGGCATTGGTCAGCAATAAAATCTACTCCTATTAAAGAGGAAGACCAACACAAATACAAAAACGCTAAAAACCCTAAACAAACCTATAAATTCAAAATGGATATGGAAACTATGAAAAATTTTCCTGAAAGAGAATTTATGGACGCCTTAAGTTACATTGGAGCATTACCCGAATAATTATGATATATTGGTTTACAGGCCAGCCAGGTCACGGAAAAACAGTTTTGTGTAATCACTTAAAAGATTACTTAGAATCTAACTACACAAAACAAATTATCCACATTGATGGAGATGACATTAGAGAAGTATTTCAAAACAAAGATTACTCAAAAGAAGGTAGAATTAAAAATATTACCTTTGCTCAAAATTTAGCTCACTTTTGTAACCATAAAGGTTTTGATGTTGTAGTTAGTGTTGTAGCTCCTTATAAAGAAGTTAGAGATTCATTTAAGGAAAGAATGGGTAGTGAAATGGTAGAAGTTTATGTTCACACTACTGAAATTAGAGGTAGAGAACAATTTCACGTAGCTGAATACGAAGCACCTACCGAAAACTTTATAGATATCGATACAACAGAAGAATCACCTGAGGGTAGTTTGGTAGAATTAGTTAACCAAATAGGAATATGAAAAAGAATACCTATTTTTTTGACATTGATGGAACTATTTTCAAATATAGACAATTTGATTTAATCCCTAAAACCAAACCAGAGGTAATTAAAAGTACTAGAAAACAACTAAAAGAGTGGTACAACGAAGGACACCACATTATTATATGTACTGCTCGTCCCTATGATTTAAAAATACATACCCTAGTTGAGTTGCAAGACAATGATATACCCTATCACCAGATAATTATGGGTTTAGAACGAGGACCAAGATATATTGTTAATGATATGGACCCCACTAAGGAAGGTAAACGAGCAATTGGAATTAATTTAATTAGAGATAAAGGATTTACAGATTATGAATTGGACTAAAAAAATACACGTACCTTCTTCACTACAACGTAAAGAAGGACAACACGCAATGTTTATTGGACGTTGGCAACCACTACATGATGGACACAAAGGATTGTTTCAACAAGCAATGGATGAGGGCAAACATGTTTTGATTTGCATTAGAGATATCGCTCCTGATGAGAAAAACCCATTTACAGCACAACAAGTACTAGAAAACATTACCTCAGTCTATGAAAATGAACCCCGAGTTAAAGTAATAGTTATTCCCGATATTTGTTCTGTTGAATTTGGTAGAGGTGTCGGTTATGATATTATTGAACACATCCCACCAACAGAAATTGGAGAAATATCAGCAACAAAAATACGTGAGCAAATGAGGGCCGATGGTAAGTTATAAGCGACATATAGCAAAAACTATTACTTGGAGAATACTAGGAACTATTGATACTATTCTTTTAGGTTGGTTTATTACTGGTAGTTGGGCTATCGGTTTATCTATTGGGGGAGTTGAAATGATTACTAAAATGGTTTTATATTTCCTACATGAACGTGTTTGGTATAAATGGATTAAATTTGGTTTAAATAAAGATTAATATGGTATTCGGATTTTATAGTAGAAATGATAAGATGGAAGAACTAGTTGGTAGAACAGTTACTACTTCCCGACTTAAAGCAGCTAAATATTTTGCTGAACGTAAACAATTACCCCTAAAAGAATTTTTGAAAATTTTTGGTGTAAAAACAATTATATAATGAATATGACAGGTCTTTTTAAAGGTTTCGGAAAAAATTTAAATCTAAAACTAAGAGGTGAGGATAAATCTTTTGGAAATAATAAAAAAACATTTATTAAACTTATAGACACCTTTGACCAATTAGTTCAACGTACTTATTCTATTGAAGAAGATACCGGTCTTATAATGGAACGTTATGAAGAACCTTTCTATATTTTAATTGAAAGTCTATTTTATTTAAACTATGAGGATTGGAAAGCGGAACTTATTATGTGGTATGTTTATGAGCGTTGGGATGAAGATGGAGAAATATTACCCCTTAGTATCACAGATTTAGATACTGAAGTAGAAGAAGAAATCCTAATCAAAGATCCAGGTGAACTATATGACCTATTTAAACGTATAGAAAAAAAATCAAAAAAATAAAGTTATGAATTGTACAAAATGTGGTGAAGTAATTCCTGAGGGTAGACTTAAAGCACTTCCAGGAGCTAAAACATGCGTTGCTTGCTCAAATGCTAAAATGAAAGGTGTAGTAACAATCATGAAGGGTGAGGGAGACCACACTTGGATTGAAACTATCCATTTAGAGCATGATGAATATAAAGCATATGTTGAAGCGGAAAATAAATTACGTAAAGCAGGTAATAAATTATTTGACTCTACGGACGAATCACCAGAAATTCCTTATGGTTTTAGTGAAACTAAAATAGATAAAACACCTAATGCCTAAAGCACGTCCACTTTCAAAGGAAGAGATTGTAGCAGCAATGTCAAAAACCAAATCAGTACGTAGTGCTGCTAGGTATTTGAATTGCTCATATCAACACCTTAAAAAGTGGATGAAATTGTATGATGGCGCTAATGGTCAGAGTTTATTTGAGGAACATAAAAACCAATCAGGTAAAGGTATTCCTAAATTTTTAAGCAATGCTCCGTTTGGTAGAAAAGAACCAGCAATTTTAGATATTATAAATGGCGTAACGGATCCCTCTAATTTTAATCCTCAAAAAATTAAATATAGATTAATCGAAGGTGGTTATTTAAAAGAAGAATGTAATAATTGTGGTTTTCATGAACGTAGAGTATTAGATTATAAAATGCCCTTAATACTCCATTTTAAAAACGGAAATAAACAAAGTTACAGATTAGATAATTTAGAAATGCTCTGCTACAACTGCTATTTCCTTTCAGTTGGAGATTTATTTACTGGCAAACAAGTTGAACAAATGGAAGACCATACCCCAAGTAAAGAAAAAGAACCAGATTGGGAAGTAGATGATTACACACAACAACGACTAAAAGAATTGGGATTATATGATTCTAAACCAGATGATGATCCTTATGATTTGGTATCTAGACTCTAAATATTTATAATTGTGAAAAAGAAAAAGCACGATAAGTTGGTTAAAGATTACGATAAACAAAAAGAAAAACATCTTGAAAAACTAGCAACTAAAAAACTAAAAGATCAAGATAAAACCGACCACTTACGTACAAAATATATTGACACGGACTTTTTAAACTTATTTTAACATGGCAGGCGAAATTACAGTCAACAACACCGAGGAATTTCAGGAAATGGTTGACAGAAAAGATTTTAGAATAGCAAAAGCAATTGTTGAGTCTATTCTAGACAATATAGAAACTAAAAAACGTAATATTCACATATTATCTGTGGCCTGCGTAGAAGATAATGCTATCTATGATTTAACTTTAGATAGAAAATTCTTCGCTGATACCTTAGAGGAAAATTTGAGATATTTTATTGAGCAAGAAAAATACGAAGAATGTCAACGTATTGTAGAAGCTATCGATAAACTAAAAAAGAAAAAATCTTCTTAATTTAACTTGATTCTTTAAAAGTCAAATATTATATTGACAACAAAAATAAGTTATGTTTTACAAGTATGACAACGAGTGGCTGACCTGGAAAAAGGATTGGAAAAAACTCAAAATCTCCTTAGGAGTAGTTGGTTTACTTATCGTAGGTTCATTTGTAGGTGGACGTTACGCTAAATTTGAAGCATTAGATGATTTGGAAAAAGAAATCCTAATCCTAGATCTACAAAACGAGAGAAACCGATTCACTGAGGAAAAATTCATTGATGAGCTTAAACGATTGAATGTTAAGTATCCACACATTGTAATGGCTCAATCAATTTTAGAAACCGGACATTGGAAAAGTCAAGTATTTAAAGCAAATCACAATTTGTTTGGAATGAAACAAGCAAACATTCGAATTAATACTGCTAAAGGAACTAATTTGAATCATGCTTACTATGATAATTGGCAGGAAAGTCTTTATGACTATGCTTTCTATCAGTGTCGTTATATGAGTAGTGTTCATAGTGAAGAAGATTATTTCTTAGCATTAGATGCTTCATACGCTGCTGCTGGAGGGGATTATTCAAAAGCACTTAAACAAGTAATTGAAAGAGAAAACATTAAAGCAAAATTCTAATAATGAAGCCATGTATGTATAGGCATGGCAGCAAAAAAATCATCATCAATAAGTGCATCTTCTTCCTATAAAGAGAAGCCTAAGAAAAACAACAAGGGAGTTCACGCTAAAACAAAAACTAGCAAATCTAAAAACTCCACTAATTACAAAAAGTTATCAGTAGGCCAAGGTTAATATGGGAGAGACATCACGATACACTAGAAGTAGAAGACAACAGAAAAAGTTTTCTAAGAGAATTAAACAAAATAACGAAGTTTTAAATAAAGCAAAAATTTATGAGCAAAAACAGCAACATGCAACGACTAGCCCAACTGAAGATTTGGCTTGAGGACATGAAGAAAAACAACAGGTACCGCAGTCAGCAGAAGAAACAACCTAAATGGCTTGTTCAAGTACTCAAGGATCTAGACGATGAAGATTAATGGAGGGGCTTTAGAGTTTTTCCAAAGCTTACCCGACGACATACTAATAAAAATTGCTATGTATGATTGGGAAGCACTAGAACGTTTATGTGTAGCTCTTACTTTGGATATTCAAATGCTAAGAGAAGAATATGAAAAAGAAGAAAAGAGAGATTTGGCTTCCTGAATCTCTCTTCTTATATTCACGTCATAATAAAGGTTATGGCATTACACGAAGTAATAGAAAAACACGAAGTAACTATTTTAGGTCAACAGATCAAGTATACAAATAAGTATATTACTTATACTGAGGGTACAATCCGTAGTTATAAACCAACACCAAGTCTATATAGTTGTTCAGGTCGTTTGTTCAAGTATGATTATGAACATCAATTTGCTCCAACATTAGTTGTATTGAGTGGTCAAAAATACATTGTACCCACTTATCAAAAGGTACATAGTAAAACCGAATTAAGTGATATTAATTGGATTAAACCTCAAGTTAAAGCACCAGTTGTTGAAAAAAATGAGTGGTTGTTCGAATCAAGTAGTGATCCAGGACATTTTTATAGAGTTAGACAATCAGGAACAAAATATACCTGTAATTGTCCAGGAGTATGGCGCTCAAAAGATCGTCGTTGTAAGCACATCAAACAAGTAGAAAATGATAACAAGTAAAAAACCATCAAACAAAATCGAAATCGATTTAGAAGGCCCTCAAGGTAATGCCTTTGTATTATTGGGTATTGCTAGAGATTTGTGCCGTAAATTAGATTTAGATTGGGATTCTATTCATTCAGAAATGACAAGTAGTGATTATGAGAATTTAGTTCAAGTAATGGACCACTATTTTGGAGATTTTGTTATAATGTACCGATAATGGCAGAACGAGGTAGACCCAAAGAAACAGCACCAGTTCAACTTGATAAGTGGACTAGAGAAATATATCAAATACCTGCTAAACCCGAGTTGGGTTGGAAAATGGTATGGCATTATGATAATAACAAAAGTGTAAATGGTCCTTTTAAAACAGAAATAACTTATCCTAAAGATCAAAAACATAATAAAGTTAAAGCCGATAAAGGTAAAGCATACAATGGACAACCTGTAGTAATGGTATTCAAAACATCAGAACGTTCAAATGCTAAAACTAAAATGAAAGTATGGAATAATGAAAACATTGATTATATTATTTCAGCGAAAACATTACCTGGTGTTCCTGATAATGCTATTATTATGGAATGTGGGGTAGGTGAAAGTTTTATTAATACTTGGAAACTAAAATACTCTTTATAATATTTATAACAAAATAACTATGGGAACTCGCGCATTAATCGGTTACTTAGATACCTCTGCTAAACCAATGACCTTAACCTCAACTTACAACCATGCTGATGGTTATCCTTCAAACTTGGGCAAAGGTTTAAGAAATTTTTACAACGATGACGAAAGAGCAAAAGAAATTGCTAATGTAGGATATATTTCCTACTTAGATCCAGCAACGGGTGAATGGGAGGCTGCAAATAAAGAACAAGCTAGAGTTATTAGATTAGATAATGACTTTATAGAAGCCATGATTCAAATTGCTTCTGAAATTGACTATAGGGGAGCTAATTATGGTTACATTTGGTGTCCTAGTGATGATAAATGGCATATGATTGAAAATAGAGAGGGAATAGCTGAAATGATTCCACAATTGGAAGAAGAATTCGAACATTTAAATCAATCAGAAGTAGATGAAGCTTACCATATTGGTGATAATAAAGAATTAATTCAAAAAGAAATGGAAAATAAAGAAAAAATTAAAGAAGGTGAGGACCAAGTTAGTTACTTAGCAACTGCCTTGTACGATGTTTGGAACAAAGGTTCACGCAAGGTACCCGTAAACTTCGAAGATTTAGCTCAATCACTTGTTAATGGTATGTTTAGTGATAAAGCTGAAAATTTAGATGAAGCATTCATCAACCGAATGAAATACAAAGCCGGTATTATTAAATAAAAACGTTTTGGGAAAATTTGACCTAAAAAAATACCTTGTCGAGAATAAACTTACTCGAATTTCTAGATTACTAGAAGAGGCTTTTGTATCCGCAAAAGGAGACATAGGTGGTTTAGATAATCCCCTTACAACAAACAACGCTGAGTTTGATGAGAGTTTAGATTCATTAATTGAACTTACTCAAAAACTTACTCAAACAAAAGATTTAGCATCTACATTAAATTACTTACTTAAGTTTGGTTGGTCAATACTAGTAGATATCCAAAATGATAAACTAGATGATGATGCTTATACTAATCTTTATGTTGAAACTGCTCAACTACTTAATAGTGGTGATTTAAGAAAAAGTATAGAAAAATTTAGAGACCATTTAACTAAGCTCGAAACACTTTATACCGGATCAGACATAGATCAGGAAATTGATCTCCCAACTCAAGATAAATGGGGATTAAGAGACTATGTTAAAGACATAAACACAGGTAATCCAAACTCAGGCAACAAACGTTTTGCTTTAAGAACAGCCCAACAAGTCCAAAGAGAATTAGATATTCTAAACGGCAAAATTGAAGGTCAAAGATACTATCCTGGATACAGCAAAGAAGAAATTGAAGAGTTTAACAGAGCAATCCAATTAATTAAAAACGAATACTTAGCTTTATCGGCTGCTGAAAATTAAAAACCTACCTTGTCAAGATATCATTTGGAATTATTCTAAATGAAAGAAAGGAGTGGCTTTGCCACTCTTTTTTTGTATATTTATGACATAATGAAAGAGCAAGATAAATTTAGTGGTTTAAGTAAAGGTCAAGTGAAACAAATCATTCGACGTAATATGATTACTAAAGTAAAACCTAGTAAAAAGGTTTACTCTCGCAAAAACTTAAAAAAAGATTTGGCTTCCTGAGGGATTGTTCGTATATTCACGGCATAATAAAGGTTATGAAAGAAAATAAAGAAATATTCCAAGAATTGTTCAATGTGTTAGAATCAAATAACATCGATATTGAACGTGATTGTGATTTTACTGATGGTAAGTTTGTTACTATCGATTCTCCCAATGTTAGATCAGGTTGCTATAATGGTGTTGAAGGTTTTTATTTCAACAAATCCGATTATGGTTTCTTTGATGTTGAATTTGTCAAGTCATTGTTCCCTATGAACCTTCAAGGTAAAGAAATTGAATTGGTCGACGTTTCCGATATGGAAGTAGATGACGATCGTATGTGGAAATCAAGTATTAGTTTTATTATTAAATAAGTTATGTTAGCACTCGCATTAATTATTATTATTTTATTTTTGTACCAAATCAACGAAAAACTCAAAAAATAAGTTATGAAAAACAATTTGCTCACTGAAGACGAAAAGAACATGATTTCAAACATGTTAGACAAACTAGATCTAGAAAACAACATTGATAAAACAGACGAACTCTATGATTATTTTGTTGAATATTTTGAAAACCTAGAATGTGTTATTAACAGATATTCAGCAGAATAAAAATAAAAGTTATGAAAAAAACAAATGTTATTACCCCAATGTGGCAAAACTGCCAATCAATTCTTAAATCTGGTGATTTAGAACTTGCCGATAATGAATTGATGAAATTGATTTATAAACTAGCCGATTACACAATCAATGGCTACAAAGATGCCGACAAAATTGAAGGTGTAAAGCTCGAAACGTGGAAAGAGCGAGTATGGTTTGCTATTGAAAATGCTGGTTTGTTGCCCGAATAAGTTATGACTGCTGAAGAAAAACAAAAACTATACGAGGAATTGTCTTATATTCTAGAGTTGTTGGATAGTGGTGATTTTAATCTAGCATCTATGACTATAGAGGATCTAATTAATCAAATTAAAGACGGAGAAATATAATGGGAGAAAAACGAGGTCAAACCGAAAAACTAAAGTATGATTTTAACACTGCTCGTGCTGTATATTTTAAAAGAGGTGAAAAATACTCGAGGGTAACAGAACGCGATTTTAGATCATTTAATGGTAAGCGTTTTATTTTAATTGATGGTGAATACAAACCATATGAAGGTCCTATTTACTATTGGAATACAAACAAACTATGTAAAGAACCTGTTGGTGTGGATCAAATTCAATATGCTCATGACATGCCTTGGAAGTCAATGGTACGTCCACATGAAAGTCACTTGCTTTAGGGATATGTATTAACATGAGCAACGAAGAGTTATTAGAAGAAATTTATTACAAAGCAGCCCAAAAGGGGTTTTTCAACGAGTTACACGATTTAGTAGATAAAATGAAAGTGGAAACACCAAATAAAAACATTGTAGATATAGTTCAAATAGCCTACAAAAAATTGAAGCTTTCTCAACTATCCCGCACCCTTTAATCCGTATATACACCTTAACGTGTCCCCCCAAAAGAAAATACATATATTAAATCAAATTAAAGTTATGAATACATTTACTTACAATCTAAGTGAAACAGAATTTTTAGTGTTCCACACCACCCAATCCAACTTTGAGTTGTATAGTGGACACGATGGTTCAACTGACCGAACCAAAATTGCTACGTACCAAACTGGCAAGTGGAAATTCGATGATTTTCAGCAGAAAAAGTTGTTCTGGTTTTTATTCGGAATTTATAAGCAAGAGTTTGGAAAAGCTTTAAAAGCGTATATGCGTTCGTTGAGAGAAAAACCATCAATGTATGAGTTCAGTTGTGTGACTAGGAGAATCAATATTAAGGTTACTAGGATGAAACGAGGCTGGGAAAATTGGTTTTATGGCTTTTTTTGGCAAAACAGAAAATGATAGATTGGTTTATATTCATTGGGGTTTTGTTTGGTGGGTTTGTTGGAGCTAGGCATATGTGGCTTTTGTTAAACAATCCAGATACAAAAATCAACGAGTCGAACATCAGATTGGCTTTTTGGGGAACTATACTCGGTTTAGTTTCGTTGTGGGTTCATGGTGTTTGGGGAGTGTTGGCTAGTTATTTAATGGGATTGTGCTTCGGATTAATCGGAGTAAATTATATGTTTGAAAAAAGAAAATGAAAAAATTGTTATTTGGATTGGTTTTTATGTTGGCAAGTAGTTTGTCAGCCCAATCGTATTTGAGAGCCGAAACCTTTACTATGGGGATTAGGTCAAATGAGTATTCTCCTATTCAATGGGGTGAAAGTAATGCATGTTCAATTTTGGTTGAGCTTTATGAGACTAAAGTTGTTATTAACAGTAAAGTAACACAAACGTATTATGTGGTTAATCAAGCATATAACGGAAATGGTATCGTATCTTGGATGTGTAAAGATGCTAATGGTGTTATGTGTAAATTTGTTATGATGAATATGGTTGAATACCCTGGGTATTTGGTTTGCCAAGTAGAGTATAATGATGCTCTTTGGTTTTACGTTTGTACAAAAGAATAATATGAACATTATACAGGTAATAATTTTTGGGTTATTTGTGGTAGCTACAGGGTATGCTATTTACACCTTTTTAAAAGAATTAAGAGACAATAAATGAAAAAATTAATTTTAGGTTTAGTTGCGTTTATGGTTGCGATGTCTGCCAACGCACAATGTGATTGGAGTGGAGTAAAGGTAAAACAACAAACCTTCCGCAACTATTACAAGTTTTATGCTGATGGATTAGATTCAGACAGCTGCACTGATTTCTTTTGGTTGTTTAGTTACAAAAACGCTAAAGGACAAATTATTACTGACACTTTTGGGTACAGTCAAAATATTGTTGACTTTTATTTGAATTTGAAAGGTACTTCTAAATTGCGATTGCACGCTGTCAATCGTTGTGACAAATGCGACACTACTTGGAGCTGGTATTTAGAGCAAGCAATTTTCTTGAATGCTAACTGGGGTTACGGTGAACGTACTTGTAAAAATTATGTTTTTGAAGCTAACAAGCTAAGCAATCAAAAAGAAGAATGCGTTCAAATTTACTGGTACATGTACGACTACCAGGGTAATGAAGTCGGTTATGATTCAGGTTACCGAATTGAGTTTACATTCCCTTGGGAAGGCCAGTTTGATGTTTACTGCCAGTGGTGGAATCATTGCCTGAATCAAGATACATTCTGGGGTCAAACAATTGATGTGTATTGTGATTCAACAACAAACAGATTAGTTCCAATTACACCTTCAGCACGTGCAATGGCTCGTCCTAATCCTACTAGCTGTGAATTCTATATTACAAACACCAGAGCCGTTTATGAGTATATGATTGTAAATCCAGCAGGTACTATTATTGCCGTTGGTCATACAGACCCATTTGAGGAAGTACGAATTGAGACTTGCCTTTGGCCTAATGGAGTTTACTACCTGTTAGTAGAAGGATTGGGTCGAGAACTAATAATGATTCAACACTAAAAGTAATTTCTAAGTAATATTACCGTAATCGGTTATATGTGTGAGGTCGCTATTTATTAGCGACCTTTCGCATATGTTATTATTCGTTGCAATTTTAAACCTGTTTCAAACCGATACAAGTAAGATAGGAGAGGTTAGCATCTCAGTATCTGCAAAACAAGAGACTATCTCATCCACAATTAATTTTCAAAAGAAGAGCTTAGTAATTCTAGACATCGTTTCTTCAGAATCAATTAACAAAACACCTGACGCTAATATAAGTGGAGTATTAAAGCGAGTAGGTGGTGCTTCAATCCAAAACGATAAATTTATTGTTGTTAGAGGATTAGCAGATAGATACAATTCAGTATCATTAAATGGGGCTTTAATAGGTTCAACTGAACCAGATAAAAAATCATTCTCATTTGATTTAGTTCCATCTAATTTAGTTGACAATCTAACAGTCACTAAAACAGCCAGTCCAGAAATTACAGGTGAATTTTCAGGAGGCTTGGTTAACATAGTTACTAAAGTACCAAGCAGACAAATAAAACAATTAAGTTTGGGATTAGGGTATGGCAGTTTATCTACATTCAATAACGGATGGAAATTAAACACTGCCTATCTACCAACTGATTTCTTATCAACAAAACAGTTTAGGAGCTTGCCAACGGACGCAAGACGTGCTGAATCAGATAAAATCAGTTCGGTGTTCAATCCTACTCAAACTTTTAATATACCAAACCTATCTCTAAAATATACTTTAGGTGATAGAAAATATATAGCTAACCTAACTGTTAGAAAATCAACCAACATTACAACGAGCCAAAGACAGGATTACATGTCAGGTAGTGACTTAATGTATCAATACGTTGATATAAACTATAATAACGCATTAAACGTTGGAGGTATCATGAATTTTAAATTAAAATCGTTAGATTTTAAGAATACCTTTAATTACTTAGGTGAAAATTCAATTGTTGAGCGTAAAGGAATAAATTATGATAACCAGCAGTTAATTACTAGTACTAGTTCAAATCACACTAATAAATTTATTCTACTATCCCAGCTTAATAATAAAAAATGGGGTATTAACTACAGCCTACTTTATAGAACACAGCCTGACTATAGAATTAACCCGTTTGCTAAAAATATTGATTCAAAAGGTGACTCTAATTTTATATGGAGAGACTCATATAGATTCTGGAGTAGAATGAATGAAAATATTTTAGGTGGTTATTATAATGATACTTTAGGAAAAATCAAGTATGGTTTTTATGAGATGTTTAAATATAGAGGTTTTGGTGCTAGAGTGTTTAGATACGACAATGGGTTCATTTTAAATGAAATAACCAATAACACAGACAAATATAATGCTTATTCTAATTTAACATCAGGTTATGCCTCATATTACAACTCAAATGGTAAGTTTAGTTATTTAACAGGTGTTAGAGTTGAGAACCAATTATTCAGAGTTAATACTTACGACTTTGGAGGAACACCTCAAAACATAAACAGAATTTATTTAGACATTTTACCTTCATTAAATTTAACTTATGGTAAACTAAATAAAGTAAGAATGTCATTAAGCCAAACAGTTGCTCGTCCTGAATTTAGAGAAGTAAGTAACTTTGCATTTTATGACTTTGCTAGGAATGCTCAAATAATAGGCAATCCAAACTTAGTAAGAACTAAAGTATTGAACAGTGATTTAAGGTATGAAATATACCCATCCAAAAATGAAATAATTACAGTATCGGCTTTCTACAAATACTTTATTAATCCAATTGAACAAACAGTTGATAACGGTTCAGTACCAAGTAATTTGATATTAACATTATCTAATTCACCTAAAGCAACTTTGTACGGAGGTGAAATTGAGGTTAGAAAAAATATAACTAAAGACTTACAATTATATTCTAACTTATCTTATTTCAAATCAACAGTAATAGCTAGTTCATGGTACAGACCATTACAAGGTCAGTCTCCTTACATTATTAATGCTGGTTTGTTTTATACTAAAGACAAATACTCAATAAATGTACTTTACAATCGAATTGGTGAAAGAATAGCTGCAGTTGGGTTTCAAGGTTATCCAGACATTTATGAGAATGCAAGAGACGTTTTGGATATAACAGCTCAATATGAAACTAAAAGAACAACAATTAAATTCACACTATCAGATCTATTATCTCAAAATTCTAGATTTTATCAGAAGGGCAGAGATTTGATTACTAATAACAACGAGACAAATATAAATTTGACTATAAATTACAAACTATGAAAAAACTATTGTTTTTAGCAGTTGGGGCATTGATGATGCTCAACTCATGCAAAAAAGATCCAATCGAACCAACAATTGATACGGTTTTAGTTGGAACGTTAACTCAAGACAAAACCTTGACATCAGACAAAGTATGGACATTAAAAGGCTACGTTTACGTTCCTGAAGGTGTTACTTTAACTATTGAAGCAGGAACCACTATCAAAAGTGACATTGCTGAAAAAGGTGCTTTGTGTATTGAAAGAGGAGCAAAAATTATGGCCGAAGGTACTGCTGATAAGCCTATTGTATTTACTTCTGGTCAAGCCAGTCCTGCACCTGGTGATTGGGGTGGAGTTATTTTGTTAGGTAAAGCAACTACCAACAGAACAACTGAACCAACAATTGAGGGTGGTATTGGAAGACCTTATGGAGGTAATGATGACAATGACAATTCAGGTGTATTAAAGTATGTTAGAGTTGAGTATGCCGGTATTGCTGCCTTCCCTAATTCAGAAATTAATGCTTTTACATTTGGTGCTGTTGGTGCAGGTACTACAGTTGAATTCTGTGAATCTTATTATGGTAATGATGATGCGTTTGAATTCTTTGGAGGTACAGTTAGTCCAAAGTACTTAGTTGCCGTTGGTACTGCTGATGATGATTATGATTTTGATTTTGGTTATAGGGGAACTATCCAATATGCTATTTCAAAACGTGATCCTCAATTTGTTGATGGTGCTGATGCCGGGAATGGAATTGAATGTGATAATGATGGAACTGGTTCTTCAGCTACTCCAACTACTCATCCAACATTATTGAACTTTACTTTGATTGGACCTGCTACTTCAAATGCTGCTGCTAATCATAATTTGGCTATGAGATGGAGACGTGCAAGTCAATTCACAGTTGTGAACTCTATCTTTTATGGATACTTAAAAGGTGGTTTAAGTTTAGAGAGTGATGAAACCGCTCAAGCATTTAAAGACGGTGTAAGCAAATTTGTAAATAACTATGTCTCGGCTGTTGATACTACTAAATTAACAATTAGTAAATCTTCAGTAATTGCTTCATCTGAAATGCCTGGTGTTGCTTCAACCTCAACATTCAGTACCTCACAAGTTGCTCCATTCAATAATATGTTTGAATCAAATACAAACATCGGGGCTATTCCTTTCGGTACACCAAATTGGTTATTAGGTTGGACTAAGTTCTAATTAAAATAAAATTATAATTTAATTTGGAGGGGCGTAAGCCCCTCTTTACATTCTGGTTATAAATAACAATATTTATTGACATGATTAGATTTATCCCCTTACTAAAAGAAGTAGCAGAAGGAGAGAAAAAAATATTATTTCCACTTTCTACAGGTGGAGCCAAAACATTAATTTTACTTCCGGGGTCAGGTGCTAATGGTGGACAAGGTAAAGGTGATTTTAATCAATTAGCTAAATCTTTAGGTAAAAATTTTTCAGTGTATACTGCTAATTTTTCTAATGAATTAGATGTAAGAAAATATGCTGAGGAAATAGCCGACGAAATAAAAAATAATCCTAATATAAAAAACTTTGCTGTTGGTGGATTTTCTATTGGTGGTGCTATGGCTTGGCATTTGGCTAGAGTATTGAAAGATTTAAAAGTTGATAAGTTTGCTAATAAATTGTTTTTTATAGATAGTGGAATTGCTGATTCAACAGATAAATTCGTTGATGATATGGTAGCAGGTAATACCCCTAGAGTAGCTATTGCCCAACCCTTAAGTGTATTTAAGAAAAATAGAGCAGGTAGTAACCTAACACCTAATGAAGAACAACAAATCAAAAACTTTTATAAAGATGCTGATTTAAATACTTTTAAAAAAGAAAACGAAGGTAATTATCTAGAGTATGTTGGTAGTAAATTTCCACCTGCTGATTCTGAAATTGAAAAACAGGCTAAAGGTATTAATCAAAAAGATCCTTGGGTAATTGAGGATAAGTATGATACTACAAATTTTGAAACACGATATAGTGTTAAACCTAAACAAATAAAAGGTAAAACTTTTAAGATAGGTGACCCTATGGATTATAAAGATTTTGCCGAAAGAGATACCAAAAAGAAAGTAGGTTTAGGTAGAGAATTATCAGGAGGTAAAAAATTAGGTCCTTTAAGTGGTGTTGAAATTATTTCTTTAATTGCTGGTGATAAAAAAGAAGGTAAAAAATCACCAGAGGAAATAGAGGCAGCAAAAAAAGAAGCAGCGAACGCAACCTCAGGAGCAGCATCAGATGTAGTAGTTATAGATGGAGCTACACACAACACTATAACTAAATCACCTAAACTACCATCAGCCATTTCATCTAAATTTTAATTTGGAAGGTCAAAAGGCCTTTTTTATATTATAGTTATGAACAAACTAGACGCTCAATATCAACAACTACTTAAAGACATACTTGAGTATGGAGTAGAAAAACAAGATAGAACGGGAACTGGAACTAAAAGCTTGTTTGGTTATACAATTAGGCATAACATGCAAGATGGATTTCCATTATTGACTACCAAGAAAATGGCGTGGAAGACGATGGTAACTGAGTTACTTTGGTTCTTAAAAGGAGATACTAACATTAAGTACTTAGTTGATAATGGATGTAACATTTGGAACGGTGATGCTTATAAACGCTACCATAATCATTTTGCAGGCCATGAAGATGTTCCAACTCAAGAATGGTTTATCAACGAAATTAAAACTAATGATGAGTTTGCTAATAAATGGGGTGAGTTAGGTCCTATCTACGGTAAACAATGGAGAAGTTGGACTATTAACGATGAACACATTGATGGCACAACTTATTTCGACTATCCTAACGTAGACCAAATCGCTAACCTTATCAATGATCTTAAGAATAATCCCGATTCAAGAAGAATGATGGTTAATGCTTGGAACGTAGGTGAACTACCTGAGATGGTTCTACCTCCTTGTCATTATGGATTCCAGGTCTATACTAGAAAGCTAACTCCGGCAGAAAGAATGCTTGGATACAGACAAAAAGGTTACATTGAGAATTTAGATCCACTTGATTGGGCTCCTGAAAGAGCAATCTCATTAATGTGGAATCAAAGATCGGTTGATGCCTTCCTAGGTTTGCCGTTTAATATTGCATCATATGGTTTATTATTAACGATGATTGCTGAGGAAGTGAATATGGTGCCTGACCAATTAATCGGTAGTTTAGGTGATACTCATTTATATTTGAATCATATCGAACAAGCAAAAGAACAAATTGGAAGAAAACCATTTGAACTACCAACAGTGGAAATAGATAAGGTAGATGTATTGAAAGGTGAAGTAGAATTAGAATTAAAAAACTATCTACACCATCCTGCAATCAAAGCACCATTAAGTAACTAATATTTATGAATATGAATTATATAGATTCGGATCCTAGCCATGATTGGGGAATTATTAGAACCAATGAGGTAAATTACAATTTAACAGATAAACGTTTTTTTGTTGTAGATAATTTTTATGAGGATCCTTATCAAATTAGGGATTTTGCCTTACAACAAACATATTTTCCAGGTGAAGGTGCTGTTGGTCATAGAACTCGTAAGCAATTTTTATTTGATGGGTTAAAACAACAATTTGAATCAATAATGGGTATTCAAATTCAGGATCATACAGATGATGGATATGGTTGGTATGATATTGGGATTAATGGTCGTTTCCAATATTGTCCTGGTGGAACCCCTAGTGTATTTCATTGTGATTCACAAAAATGGGCAGCTGTTATTTATTTAACACCAGATGCTCCTCCACAAGGTGGAACTAGTTTTTTTAGACATAAAGAAACTAAAATTCACCATAATTCTCAAATTAATTGGGAAAATGGGGATGGAATGAAAGTGTTTAATCAAAAAACATTTTTAGATGGAACTCCATATGAAACAGTAGATACTGTAGGTAATGTATTTAATAGATTAGTTATTTTTGATGGTGGTTTAATTCACTCTGGAATAAATTATTTTGGATGGGATATTGAATCAAGTAGGTTGTTTCAAATATTTTTCTTTTGCTAATGAACCAAATTCCAGTTATAGGAACAGCAGTGGTAAATGGAGTCCACTGGGTTAAAAGGTTAATAGAAAGCGTAGATTTTCCTGTAGATAATTTTGTTATCTTTAACAATAATGGAAAAGGTGAAATTACTGAGCAACTAGATGAATTGTCACGTGAATTTTATCGTTATATAAACAAAGTAACCGTTTGTCACATGCCTTCTAATATTGGTGTGGCGGGAGCGTGGAATTTAATAATTAAATCGTATATGAAAGCTCCTTATTGGATTATTACCAACCACGATGTTGCTTTTGTTCCTGGTTTGTTAAAAGAAATGTTTCAAGTAGCCTCTAATCCTGAAATAGGAATGGTTCATCCTAACGGAGGTGATTTCGGTGATGGTAGTTATGATTGTTTTTTAATTAAAGATTGGGTAATTCAGAGTCATGGTTTGTTTGATGAAAATTTTTATCCTGCTTATTGTGAGGATGCTGATTACATAATGAGAGTTCATAATAAACCTTTTCAACGAGTAACTCAATTGTCTCAAGTTCATTTACATGGAGATGGTTTAGCTACTGAATATTATACTCATGGTGCTCAAACTAAAAAAGCTACTCCGGAACTAAATGCTCGTTTAGATAGTATAAACGAAATAAATTTTTCGTATATGAATCAAAAATGGGGAACAGGATGGAGAATGACTAATCCTTGGAAACATCCTATGAACAGAGTAGGTATTCCTTTAGGATACACTACTTATGATTTAGATTTTGTAAGAGGAAAAAATCTAGGATTTTAACTAAATTTGGCTTTTTAAATTCCTTTCATTATATTCACGTCGTAAAAATAAAGTTATGACAAATAGAGTTATTGAACTTGACCTTCATGGTGTTAGACACGAGGACGTGATTGACATAGTAGAGGAATGGGCTTTACTTTGGGATTATCGTGTTGAAGGTTTTAGTGGTAAAATTATCACTGGTAATAGTGCTAAAATGAAAACGTTGGCCGAAGGTGCTTTACGTAAACACAATTTCGATTACAGACATATGTCTGATGGTTCAATTCTAGTAAATGGAAAGTTATGGATAAAATAAGTTATGAAAATCGTTACAATGATGTTTTCACATTCACTAAACTAGAAAATGGTGATGTGTTGTGGGAAGGTAATTTTAAGTGGTGTCGTTTTGGATGGCCTAATGTTTATGATAGAGCATATGAGGCGTATTGTGCTGATGTAGACACTGATGATAGAATGGCAATGGGTGAATTCAAAAATGCAGTTCATGAGTATGATAATGAAAAAAGTGAATATACTCCACTAGCTAAACAATACCAAAAACTAATTTATTCAGATACTAAAAAAATAAGTATGGTTGACCCATCAGGTGGTCCTTATATTACTGAAGGTCAAATGTTATCTCATATTATTGGAGGTGATGAAATGAATGTGATTGTAGAGAGTTTTGAGCCAGTAGAAACAGGTTATTTGATTAAAACTAAACCACATGAATATGATCCGAATGATATGTCACATTTGGAGGATAGAGATATTATAGGAGGAATTATATGAGAATGAAAGTTGAAGTAAAAGATAATAAAACATTCAAACAACGTTTGGAGGATTTGAAATACACTATTTTATTTTGGAAGGGTCGTAAGATGAAGTATATTACCACCCGTAATTTAGAATGGAGCGATATTCGTTATATTTTCTTTCTAACTGAAGAGGACAAGTATGGA
>Ga0222714_10000177_pt1 | contig 75181 bp, 49 predicted proteins | sample C33_3DmetaG_FD_165048 | JGI IMG/M metagenome (GOLD analysis project Ga0222714, IMG submission 165048) | Estuarine water microbial communities from San Francisco Bay, California, United States - C33_3D | ecosystem: Environmental > Aquatic > Marine > Unclassified | place: USA: California...
CTTCAAAGTTTTCAACGATTTTAATATCTACTACACCAGTCTTATAAATCTTGTCAACAAACTTTTCAAACTGAAGTTGATCAGACTTCTTACGAACAATAATCTTTACGATCTTGTCCTTGTAAGGTTCTGCATTGAATAGTTGTGGTTTATTATCTTCATAATAAATCCGTTCAAACATCGTATAAGGATTCTCAACAAACTCCAAATCAAACGTTTCCGTATCAAAGAAGTTGAATCCACGTTTATCGTTTACATCATTCCAGAACAACTGATAAGGATTGCCAAGATAGAAAATTTTACCGTTGTTAGAACGAGTGTGATAGTGTCCAGAACAAACAATTTGAAACTTGTCGAGGACATTAGTTTCCATACCATGTTGTTGAACATTACCAGGATAAACTGCAAATCCTTGTAGTTCCAAGTGACCAAACGCAGCCTTTGCTTTAGTCTTAGAAAGTTTGGTAAGTGTTTCTTCTTGATTCTCTGCAGAAATCCAGGGAATCATAAAGGTGTTCATTCCTGCAACATCGTATTCACCAGGACTAGAGATAGGAACAATGTTGTCATACTCTCTTAAAAGGGACTCGATGGAGTTGACTTCATTCGTGTTCTTATAATATGCGTCGTGGTTACCTACAATTTGATAAACAGTAACTCCAAGATCACGGAACCTGTCATAGACATTTTCTTTTGCCCAGTTCAGACACCAGAAATCAATGGACTTACGGCTATCAAATGCATCACCAAGGTGAATACAGTGTTTAATATTTCTCTTCTCTAGTTCTGGGAAGAAAATATCTTCATAGAACTTTTTAAAATAATCATGAAAGGTTTTACTACCTTTTCTGGCACCATAATGGGTGTCAGTCACACATGCAACTAGGGTCATTGATACATTTTTGTTTGAATAGAATCCTTAATGCTATTATAGTCGGAAGAGTTGCCATAGTCATCGTCTACCGTGAACACTTCGTCGTAACCAGACCTCTCAATGATTTTACTTCTGATCTCCATCTGTTTTTTCTCCTTCTGGATTCTACGGAGAAATGCGTAATGAATGATCTGCGTAAAGTAAGCAAAAGGATTCGAAGATTTCTCAGGATTAAAATTATGAATGTACTGAACACAATTCTCGATTCCGTCACAGATCATGTCCTCACGGAACATGTAATTGACAAAGTTTGGTTTGTATGAAAGGTGAGTAGCAATCTTCAGGAAACACTCGCCAAGGTAATTGGTAATACGAGGTTTTGGAAGTCCGTTTTCTTCAGCTCTCTTTACGTCAATTTTATATTGAACAATTGCTTCTAAAAATTCCTTGTTGTTAACGTAATGTTCTGATCTCTTGCGTTTTTGCATAAGTCCATAAGTCCCTTTTATCTTAAGTTGTTTAAATTATAACATTATGAACAACTCTTGACAAGACCCCCCAATAACCGGTACAATTACTCTGTGGAGTTTCAAAGACATCAGCTATCTTTAATATCTTTAGATCTATAAAGCTTTTCAAATTGTGTCCTTGCTTCAGAAACTGAAGAAATATATCCCATTTCTCTACTTATTCCGTTGGGATTTTCGTCTTTAGTTTCTTGTTGATTTAAAAACTTTTTATACATTTCAATAGTATCTTCATCTTTTACTTCACTAATAGTGACGACTCTATCCATATTCAATAAAAATGTATCGTCATCAGCGAATTTAAGCCATGGATCTATTTTATATCCTTGCATTCCAATTTGTTTCATCATAATGACTTCTATGACAACAGGGTTGTGAAGAATCAAAAATAGTCTATCATATTCCTCCGTTGGAGAAACAATGGAGAATATTTCTTCTCCAGTGACTAATTTTATTACTGCATAGAAATCTTCTTCCATCATTCTTTTAAATTTACCTGTACAAATTCATAATTAAAATTCTCTTCATTGTAAATTTTTACTCTTTCAATGAGATGGTTTAGTGTGTAGTTTTTTCTTGAATTTTTTGTGCAATCATCAGCAATATCATAAAGAACTGCTTGGGTTTTATTATTTCCTTTTCTTAGAACCCTACCAATAGATTGAAGATTACGGATTCTTGATTTTGATGGTGATGCAAATATAACGTTGTGTAGGTTTTTAATATTAATACCAGTTGAGAATGTCCCATAAGATGCAACAATAATTGCATTATCTTCTCTTTCAGTGATTTCTCGGACTAATTCTCTTTCTCCAGCATCAACACCACCATGAACGTAAAAAACTTTACGTCCATCTTTTACAGAATTATTTATCGATTCGTATAAAGGTTGACCATGAGATTCGACTCTAGAGAATAAAATAAGAGTATTGCCTTTAAGATCTAATGCAAGATTCTTGATAAACTTGTTTCTCTTGGGATGTCCAATAATGAACTGAACTTCATCTTCAAAGTTCTCAAAAGTTTGTGGATTGTGTTTGAGAATGATAATTTTAATTTGAAGTTTGGAGAGATGACCCTTGTCAATCAGTTCTTTGGTTTGAGTAACTTTATATGACGGCCCAAAGAGTCCTTCCAAAACCCATTTATGAGTTTGAGTACCGTCAAGAGTACCAGTAAATCCAAATCTATATTTTGTGTTGTCCATCTTGGTCATGATGTTGACCAGAGACTTTGATTTGAACTGATGAGCCTCATCTCCAATGACTACATCAAACGCATCGTAGAACCCTCTAGGCAGTTTGTAGATGGACTGCCAGGTAGTTATGACTACAGGGAACTCATTCGTCTTCTCACGACCACTGTAGATGCGGTGGCAGAAGTCCTCAGCGTTCCATCCATAGTCCACAAAGTCTTTATACATTTGTTCCACCAGAGACGTTGTAGGAACGACCAGGAGGATCTTCTTATCTCTTTCTGCAAAGTACCTGACAACAGAGTAAATCATCAGAGATTTGCCTGATGCAGTTGGTGAGATTAGAAGTTTGCGATTGTATCTGAGTGCATCATAGACTGCATCAACCTGATAATCTCTAGGTTTATGTTTAGAGATCCGAGTCATGTAATCTTTAACTCCTTCACGAGAAATCATTTCATTCTCTTCTAAAGGAGTTCCGTAGAACTTATTATTTTCAAACTCAATATTGTAATCGTATTTCTTCGCCCATGCACAAACTTTATCTAACAAACCAACGTAAATTTCTCCAGTATGTGTTGAGAAAAGACGAATCTTTCCATCCCAATACTTACTTCTGTACTGAGGCATAAACTTTGCCCCTGGTACATCAAAAGTAAAGTGTTCGGATAGTTCCTGAAAGATATGCGGTTCTGCTTTAATCTTCAGGAAGACTTCGTTCTTTTTCGCAATTACAATATCAGTCATAACCTCTAATAAATTTCTGCCACTCAATGGCATTTTTCAACTGGTATGTTCTATTTAATATAGTTTTGATAATGCTGTCCAGATAGTTCAACATCATCTGGTAGTATTCGATTTTAGTCTGGCACTTGATTAGATCTTCATCTGCGTCCAGATATTTGTCCAGATCATTCTTGAGAACTTTATGATCAAAGGGTTTTTCAATATAAACATCTGGTTCTGCCTTTCCAGAGTAATATTGCCACTTTTCTTTTTTTAAAATCTTATATTTGTTTTCCTGAGCCTTTTTAAGAGTCAGGATATTGTTGAACAACTTGTAGTATTTTGCGTGAAGACTGGGAATCTTTACTGATTCTGTGTGGAGATTGTCTTCATCAATTTTTGAGTCTTCTTCCCAAAGTCTTTGAATTTCATCAAGATTCATAATTAGCGATTTTATAAAGAGCATACTTAAAAGTTACAGATGCGGTAACGTATTGTACATCTGTGTCAGAAGCGTCAAATTCTATACTTGATAGAGAAACTGGAAATAGTCCTTGGAACTTTACCATCGTTGATGGTTGAAAATTACTGTTGTATATGATTAGAGTTCCATCGGAAATATTTGGATCTTGTCCTGGATTATTTGGATCACTATCCTTCCACTCTATGTATTCGTAAACACTTTCTGGATAACCAAGACCTCTCATCCAGTTTTGAACGATAGTATAGTTTTCAAGATTTTCATCCACATTAAATCTCATAGTGAAATCATCAAAAACCAATTTATCTCCAGGAATCGGAATATCCTTCAGATATGTTGGTTGGATGGCTGCACCAAGATTTATGCCGGGAATGTTTGCAGAATTAGAAAAGAAATCAACTTTAGGAGCTCTTGTTAGATTAAACTTAAATCCAAGAGGGGTAAGAAAATTTCTATTTGCAATTTGTTTATCAAATGCGCTCATATTTTCATTCAGAAACAATCATGTTAAACCAAGCTTCACTCATACCAGTAATGATGTGATCTGCAGATTCTTTGTCTTCTGCATAACCTTCATTAATTAGATGGTCAACTACTTTTTCGTAGTTTTCATGAATTTCTTTAGTTTGTCTTGGGGATGGTTTCATTTTTCAAACTTAATCCGATATTTTATTTAGACAAAAAAAGAGACCCCCGAAGGAGTCTCTTGGTTTTTATGTGAACTATGGATCACATTAGGTTTGCAACCTTTACTCTTCTGTAGTAACGGTTTGCGTTTACGGTTAGAGCACCGAGACCAGCGTTGGTTCCTTCTGCAAATGGGTTTGCAACGATACCGTAACGGGTCTTGAATCCGATCTTAGGCTGGAAGGTGTCCTGACCAACGGCACGTACCATCTGGAGAGGTACATATGGGCAGTAGAAGAGACCTGCGTCATAAGCGCTGGATCCCTTATAACCTACAACGTAGTACTGGTTGGAAGCATCTACGTTAGCAGCATAAGGATCGATGTATACACGATACTTACCTTGGAGTACACCTGCGAAGGTGTTACCGGTGTCATCAACGTTTAGGTTAGCGTTGAGTGCTGGGGTGTAATCAAGTACACCAGCCATGGTTAGAGCGGAAGCAACGTCTGCAGAGCAGATGATGGTGTTGCCCTTTCCTCTACGAGTTCTTTGTGCAATCGCGTTAGCGTCGCGCTCGATTTGGAATAGAAGTCCCTTGAACTTCTCAACAGACCAACGACCGTTGGAGTCAACGTCGAGGTCGAATGTACCAGCGTTAGCAACGTTTGATACAGCACCCTGCTCAGCAGTCTTGTAGATGGTTCTGATAACTTCGCGGTTGATCTCAGCAAGAATCTCGGTGGAGAGAATGTTTGCGAGTTCAGCCTCGGCGTTTAGACCGTGGATTGCCTTGAGGTCTTGAGCGAGCTCTAGGGAGTACTCAGCCTTGAGGGCACGTGACTTTGCAGTTACGGTTACCTTCTCGATGCTGAATGCCATCTGGTTGAAAGCATTAGCACCACCATCTCCGAGTGCCTCAGCCTCAGCGGTGGTCATACCCTGACCAACGTTGTAAGCGGTCTGATCAGCAGAACCAGTTGGGTTTAGAACGCTAGGGTTGGATCCAGCCTGAGTGGTTGTACCCATACCAACAGCAGAAGCGGTGAATCCACCGGTTAGGTTACGGCTGTTGTTCTGAGCAGAGAATGCAGAATCTACTTCATCGTAGAAAGTCTCGTCTCCGGTCTGGGAGTCTCTGCGGGAGCGCATTGCGAAGATTAGTCCAGTAGGACCACTCATTGGTTGAACGCCACAAACGTCATAAGCAATGAGGTTAGGCATTGCACGACGAATTAGGCTGATTAGAACTGGATCGAATCCAGCTACGCCAGCACCAGCAGGGGCATGTCCAGAGTTAACTGGTGCAGCCTCTCCTAGGAAAGAAGCTTGCTCTTGTGCTTCTCTCTCTTGGTTCTCTAGGAGTTGAGCGGTTACAGCTCTTCTGTGTGCATCCTTAATAGATCCTAGACCTTCGAAGTCTAGAACTGGAGCCCACTTCTCCATTAATTGTTGGGTGTTAGTTCCTTCCATTTTTCTTTGATACCTCTTTAAGTGTTGTTAATCTGCGGTTTGAGTATTATCTAAAAATCACTTTTTAGCAACGTTGGAAAGCGCTCTTAAATAAGCGTCCATAGAATGAGAACGAGTCTCTTCCTGGAAATTCGCTTCTTCTGATAGATTTTCCGTTTCGTCAGCTGGAGTACCAGCGTGCTCTGGGAAGTAAGACTTCCTTAGAGTTACCAGTTTCTGGTAATAGTCATCTTCACTCTCAAACTCAACACTTTCTACGAGGGATGCAAGCTTATCCTTTTGGGATAGAGCGAGACCTTCGGAAACTTGGTTGAAGATTCTGTCAGCGGCAGACTCTGCAAGTTTCGCGTTTAGAGCAATATTCTTCTGAATTTGCTCGTTGAGTTTAGTCTCCATATCATCAAGTTTTTCTACCATGCTCTCAAGCACATCATATTTCTCTTCAGGCATTGATACATAATGTTCTTCAAAAAGACCCTTCATACCAGCGATGAAGGACTCGGTAATTTCAGTCTTAAGACCTGCTTCAACAGCAAGTGCATTTTCTTCTAACCACTCGGATGCAACATACTCTAGGTATGAGTCAACACGCTCGGTTAGTTCTACTTTGATTTCTTCAACTTCCTCTGCAAGAGCAGCAGCATAGTGCTCTTCTAGAGTAGATTGAATTTCTTTGGTTTTAGAGTGAAGAGCAGCCTCGAATACGAGTTTTGCCTTCTCTCTAAATTCTTCGGAGAGTTCTTCGCCACCTAGAAGAGCATTTACATCCTCTTCAATGATTGCGTCAATGTTGGACTCTTCTACTACTTCTTCTTCCGTGGTCTCTTCTTCGGAAACAACCTCAGATTCTGTGGTTTCTTCTTCAGAAACAACTTCCTCTTCTGTTACTTCCTCTTCGGATTCAGCAACAACTTCCTGGTCGTCTTCAATCTCAACCTCGGCTTCCTCTTCTTTCAAACCAGCAGGCATTGCCTCTGCAGGTTTCGCTTTAGCATTTACTACATCCTTAACTTGCTTAAGTGATGCGCCAGGTGTTTTCAGCATATTGCTGTTATCATCTGGCTTGCTATTTTCTGGAGTAGGACCGCCGAGGTCTTCAATCTGAGCACCAGATGGTTTTACCATTGGTTCACCAGCTTTTGCACCAGCATTAACAGCGGTTTTGGATTGTGTTGTGCCTACTTCCATTTCTTGTAAATTTTTACCACGGGACATTTGTACTCTCCGATTACCTTTAGTATAATCTGTATTTATTTATAAATTAAAGATTTGATAGAAACTCTTGGAACAGATTTAATTTCTGTTCATCAAGTCTTTTCTGATCAACAAGAGTGTTAATTCTCTTTTGAGTTTTTTCTGCGAGTTGTTCACGGAGAATTCCTCCATCCCAAACCCACTCTTTTCCTTCCATAATTCCTGAAACAAAAGCATCAGGAGCAGAAGGATCGGCAACGATATCAGCAGCAGTTGCTAACATGAAATCTTCACCAACAACTTTATGACCCTCATTTGTGGTCATTAAAGATCCAACACCACGAGAAGAAACACCAAGCATTACACCTTCATCAAGAAGGGAAGATGCAATCTTACCCATTGGGGTGTTGAGGATTTGTGCTTTTCCTTTAAAATTATTTCCCTCTTGAACGAGAGAAGTAATCTTATGAGATACACGATCAAGATTAACAGTAGGTCCATCTGGATGACCTAGTTCACCAAGAGCACGACCTTTAGCAACAAAATTTTCATTATAACGACTTACTTCACGAGCAAGAGTTTGAATGGGATACATTCTACCATTACGGTTTTTAATCTCTCCCTGAAGAAATACACCTTCGATGTACAACTTCTTATTAGCACCTTCACCTTCGGTGATAATTTGTACGTTTGTTACTTCTTCTGTAATTAGTTTCATCACACTATTATACTTTGCTTATAATATATTTATTAAAAAGAAGTTACGCAAGGATAGGATTATTATCCGAGTCGTGTCTTTGATATGTACCTACACCAACTGGATTATTATTTGCATCGTGTCTTTGGTATGATGCTGGTGTTCTAGTTCCGATTCCGGCAGGACTATTATAGGTATACGCTACATAATCGGAATTAAAGTCTTCATGTGTAACAGTAGACCATCCTTCAGTTCCACCAAACGTAGTTACGGTAGTAAATCCTGGTTGAGGTGAAACTGGATTATTATCTGAATCGTGTCGAATGTAGGTCATTTTTATTATTCCTGATCTTCTTCCTCTTCGGTGTTCTCATCAGTTTCCGAATCAACTTCAGTTTCTTCGGAATCTTCTGGCTGTTTGAACATTGAAGCTGCTACTACTGGTCTAACCGCTTCAATATTTTCTGCAGATTTTTGCATCAAAATTTCTTTAATCTTGTCGCTGATCTCTGATGCAGATGCATCGGAAACCATCATGTTAATTAGATCATCCATGTTTTCGTAATTTCAAAGTTTGTTTAAATTTATTTATTAGATCTTGCCACCCTTTGGCATCTTGAGTTTTGGCATTTCTTCAGTTGGTTCCATTTGAACTTCAGAAGAGTCTACTTCCGGATTCATAGGAACTTCTCCCATTACAGGTTGTTCTGCGGGAGGTTCTTCACCAACTGGCAATCCTGTATTTGGATCTACTGGTGGTGGAATGATTCCAGTTTCTTGTTCAAAAGCAATTCTTTCATCAATTTCTACAATCTCCAAATCAGTTTGCTTAAGAACATTTCTTCTGATGTAATCGACTGAGAAATATTTTCCAACATAAGGTTCTGCAGCAGCAAGAACACCAAGTCTATTCTGGATTAGTTCTGCTTCTTTAAGTTCTGCAAAGTGATTATCGTAAACAAAGTCAAACTGAATGTGATCTGAAAGAACTTTCCAATCTTCTGGTGTAACGATGTTCTTGAGAATAAGTTGAGTCTTCAACATATCCATGAAGAGATGTGAGAATCTCTTTCTCATTCTACCGACAAACTTGGTAAACTTGATTTCGTCTCTTAGAATTTCGGAAGAACGACCAAGATTGAAACCACCATTGCCACCTAAACGTGATTCGGGAACACCGAGAGCTCTGAGAAGTTTCTTTTGGAAGTATTCAACATCAGCAAGTTCCCCAAGATTTTGTCCACCAGGAAGTGTGGAGATTTCGGTTCCTCTACCACCCTCTCTTCTTGGAAGCCAGAAGTCTTCCAACATGGACATCATTTTTTTATCATCACGAATCTCACCAGTGTTCGCATCGTAAACTAACTTGTTACGATAACGAGTCATGACATCACGGAGATATTGTTCCGCTTTAATCTTTGGAAGATTGCCAACATCAATATAGAAAATTCTACGTTCTGGAGCTCTTGAAAGTCTGTAGATAACGAGAGAATCCTCAATCATGCGAAGTTGATTGAGTGCTTTAATTGCTTTATGGAGATATGAGAGAACACACTGTTTATTTCTATCTACCAAACCAGAATGGACATAGGTGATTGCATCTTTTGAAATTCTTGCAGCACCACCAAGTCCAGTTTTGAATTGCGAGACATTTACTGCGCCTCCTCTTAGATTTGGATTATATTCGTAAAATTCTTCTACTTCTGGACTTGAAAGTGATCCAGTGCCGTTGCCATTTCCACTTATTGAAAAAGCAGGATTTAATTGGTTTTTATCTTTCTTAATTTTTCTTACAAGTTTGATCTTCATGGGATCAATATATCTCAGTTCTTTGATCCCTTCCTGTGGTCTTTCTAAATCAATAACTTTATGATAGTAGATTCTTCCATCAACATACCAATTTCTTAGAATCTCATGACATCTCTTATCGAAATCGAGAATTTCTTTAAGATATCTAAACTCGTCTCTAATAATTGACTTTAATTTGTCTGAAGCTGGAGTATTTGAGAGATCTATCTGAACTGGAGAATCATTTTGATCAGAAACAATTGCTTCATTAATAATATCTTCGATTGCTCCATCAACTTCTGGATGAAGAGCCATTTCACGATATCTTTTGATTAAATCAAACTCCGATTTATATACACCCTCAATATCAACATACTGTCCGTAAAATCCACTAGACACGTAAAAATCCGAAGAATCTTCTTGATTCTCCGGAACAGGAGAGACGATAGACCTCTTCGATCTATCGTCCTCCGAATCTTGGATTTTAAAACCAAATAATTTAGGCATTACTCAAGTGTAAACTCTATTTCTACTATTTATAGAGGGTTCAATACTTGAGGATCTGTATTAAGTTGAGTATTGCCTTGTGGATCAAGTGCATCCCACCACTGAACTTGTAGATCAACGGTGAATTCTTCGATAGTATCGGAAGAATCATATGAAAGATCAATTGCACTAACTGAAGTTGGGAAAATTCCGTAGAACTTATATGCCTTAAGAACTGGAATAGCATCACCTGCGGATGTGATCGTTGGGTTAGCTACGTTGGAGTTCGCTGAAGCAAAGGAAGATCTGCCGAATTGTTTTACAATTGCATCTCTCTGATACTGAGCTGGATTGATTAGTCCAGAGTTATCATCATGCTTATTGATGGCGTTCATCCATCTTTCGAACGCAGTTCTGATTGAGAAATCAACGTCGTTGATTACGGTGATTGTCCAAACGTCAAAGGTTCTATCTCCAGCAATCTTGAGTTCTCTTCCTCTGAAAGGAACGTTGATAACACCGACGTTAGATGCTGGAAGGTTGGCGGTTTTAATCATGAATCTGGAAAGTTCACTAACCGTTCTGGTGTTATCAGTCGCATCAGCACCCGCATTGGATGCTGTAGCGAAGGCAGGGAAATTTAGTTCAACTTCAAAAAGATTTGGACGAGCAGCACCACCAATCAGTCTTGCTTTAAAATCCTCTAAAGTTCTAGAACTAAAACTTGGTGTGTTTGAAAAAGCCATTTGTTTTTACCTCGATAGGGATTGATGTTTTAATTTAAAATTAAACGGTTCCAACAACCTCTTCAAAGCTAACTCCAGTTCTGTTAGCAACGAAGGTTAGACCAATGAAGTTGATTGATCTTGCTGGTTTTACGAAAATATCAGCCCTAAACTGATTTGCGTCAATAACATCTGGGGTGTTATTTGACTCGTCGCAAACTACGAGGAAATCAGTGATTCCTCTCTTAGCTTTTACATCACGGAGGTATGGTTCAATGATATTGGTGAAGTTTGTTCTGGTGATTACATCATTGAATTCGAACAACTGTTGTCTTGCTGCTCTCTCGATCGTTGATTCGATTGTTAGGAACAAACGACGAACGTTGATTCTATCGAATGCTGATGCATAGGATAGACCGGTTTTATCACCGAAGAGAATAATTCCTGCGCCAGGGGAGAAGATAACTGGGTTAATTCTCTTAGGATAGAGAAGATCTCTCTGTGCCTGGGTTGGATTGAATGCAAGTTTTACAGCATCATTAATAGTTCCTCTTGCAGCACCTGCAGGTGAGAACCATGGATAATTGTTGATAGATGTTCTTGCCATCAATCCAGCGATATCTCCATTTAGAGGAATATATCTGAACTGATTGTTAAATCTATCAAACATGTACTTGTAACCGGAATCAAATACCGCATAGGAACTTGATGTTACAGAATCATAGAACTTGATAATGTTGGCAGTCTGAGAATCAGAACTTGTGATGTTGATGACTCCAGCTCTGTGTGGGGAAATAGTAACTACACAGTCTTTTCTAGCCTCAGCAATAGAGATTAGTTTGTTCGCCTTTGCTTGGGATTCGAAAATTGTATCTCCACCACTTGGTCCACCAAGAATGAAGTTTACATCATATTCTGCTGGGTTTGACAGAATCTCATAAGATGTTAGGATGTTGCTTAGTCCAGCAGCAAAAGATCCTGCAGAACCGTAATCACTACCATTTTCGAGTTTATATGTCTTGTTACCAAGTAAACCGAAGTTGACTCCAGTTGTTTCTTGTCCCCAAGAAATAGATCCTCCACTAACTAGAGTGTATCCATCTAGATCAGTATATTCTGCACCTAGAAGTGACCCTACTACACCAGCATAAACATACTGTGAGTTGGATGCTAGATAGTTCTTATAGTAGATTGCCTCTGTTGGAGAAATTCTTCCATCTGTGGCTTTAGAAAGATTGGTAAACTTCTCAAGGATGTTACCTGCAACTCCACTGATAGAACCCTTATCATCAACTACAACAACGTGTAGTTCATCGTTCTTGGAACTTCTCTCTAAGGAATACTGGGAGGTTCCTGGTTTTGGAGCAATGCTCTTCCAGTATACTGTTGTGTTATCTAGTCTGAGAGTTTGTTGATCATACCAATCAACAACTGGGTTTCTAGTTGTATCTGCATATAGTCCTTCACCGTATCCAAGAGTTCCATCTAAGGCACTTCTTGTATAAGTTACAACGAAAGTAGTTGAAGCATATGATACTGGAGCAGCTGTCTCTACAGTAATTGAGTTCGTGGAAACACCAGTTACTCTAGTAGAGAATTCGCTATTAAGAGTTTGGATTAAATCTCCAACTGCAACATCACCGATACTTCCAACGAGTCTTTGTGTAATATCAATTACGGTATTACCAATTCCGATTGTACCACCATCAGAGAATCTTAGTTTTTCGAGGGAGTTTGCAACTCCAACGTTATTGAATACCTGATAGTATGCACCTTGACCAACGCCATCACTTGCAGATAGAATTCTGTTTAGTGTGTTATCGGAATATTCTACGGCGATTGTTGTACCTGTAGTTGCATCAGTTCTACTTACAACCTTTACATCAATGCTTCCTTGATTGACTTCTGTAATGATACCTTTTACATATCCATTGAAGTTTTCTACTGTTCCCTGTGGAGTTACATATGAAGTCTGTAGACCACAAGTAATTGCATAACCAACGGCTAGACCAAAAGTACCGATTGAGATTCTTTGATCTGCTTTGTTATCAATAACACAAACTTTTAGATTATTTGACCAACTTCCAGCTTCTCTTGAGGAAAAATACCAGTCTGTTGCAGACTGATAGTTATTGAGGAAATCCTCATCAGAAGTAATCTTTAGAGGAACTGGTGAACTTACTGCTGCATGAGCATTAACAAGTCCAGCGTCATCTGTTCTGATTACTCTTAGGGTTCCACCGTAAGAAAGATAGGAAGAAGCCGTCAACCAATACTCATATTGAGCATCGTTGTTTGAAGGTTTTCCGAATTTTTTAATTAGATCTTGCTCAGTTTCAACCAAAACGGGAACGTTAACTGGTCCTCTTGCAAAAGGTCCTGCTATTGCACCTACTTGGTCGTTTACTGCATCAATTCTGCCTACAGTAAGATCAACTTCCCTGATCTTCACTCCTGGCGATACTAGGTTTAGCGACATGTCTTTCCCTCTAAAGAAGTTTTCAACTTGACTACAAATATTTAGTATTTGCTAACTTTATATTGGGGAAACTGCCAATGAACAATCTACCAGTCAGGATATTCCCATCTATCAAAAATTTTATTAGTCATTCTACTAACAGTTATTCTTTTTATAGTACAAACTTTACATTCGTATGAATATGCAGATGGTATAGTCCCTCTATCCTTTCTTGTTAAGTAAAAACCATCTATAAGATCTTTTATTTCACCACAAGATCTACATTTTCTTTCTGTTAAAAACAGATGTTCTAATTCAAAAGAATCTTCTATATCCATTATCGGTAATCCCACATATACTGCATATCACCATATTCATCTACATGCCACCTATCACCTTCTTCATCAACAAAACTACCAGTTGAATCTAAACCATCGGATATAAATCCAAAAGGTGCCATGTCTTGTTCAATTTGATTTTTCTGTTCTTCATAAATTCTCTTACGAACATCATTGTCCGTCATTTCTTTGAAGTATGGTTGCATCACCAACCATGAGAAAATAACTAGACACATTGCAAGGTCATCATTACATCCATCTTCCGCTTCAAATGAATTTGATTTTTGAATAAATGTAGTGAGTTCACTAATAATCTCATAATCTTTGATTATTAATTTATCATCTTCAAGTAGTGTCTTTAGGTTCATGCAACCAACTTTCTTGACAGTCTTGGACATCTTTACGCCCATCTGTGATTTTTTACCAGAAAATCCTTGACCTACTATTTGACCAGCACGTCCTCTCATAGAACACATAAGAACATTGTCATACTCCAAATCCATATGGAGAATCTGACCGACTTGTTCTCCAATATCATTGACTTCAACTAATACGTATGCTTTGTTATATGCATTTGCAAGATCTTTAATAATACTCGGGAAGAGCATCGGTTTTATTTGATTATTTCTATACTTTGCAACCAAACGATATGGGAATGTTGTTGTATCTACTACCGTAAATGCGGAATAATCTTTTTCAACTCCACGAGCAACGTCTACAGTAAGTACGTAGTTATGGTCATTCTGTGGTTCTTCATAAACATCCAAACCAGCGTTACGTTTGATTGGATCTTCGTATACCATCGAACGTAATTTTGGAGCAGATATAAGTGTATCAACTGATCCTAAGAATTCGCACTCAAACTCAACCTTGAACTGTTGTTCGGATGTGTTTGCAATAGTCTGTTGTTTCCATTTTTCGTCTCTACCAGGAACTTCAGACCAGTGAACATCAGTTGGAATATATTCGTTCTTTCCTCTCTCCGCATCATGCCACATGCGGTAGAAATGATTCATACCCTTTGGGGTAGAAACAATCAAGACCTTCGTGCTTTTACCTGACGAAATAGTAGGATATACAGAGGCAAAGAAGTCATCAGCAATGTGGTTCGGGATGAATGCGAACTCGTCCAGAAAGATGACATTGTACGATCCGCCACGGACAGCAGATGCAGAAGTAGACGCGGCGATAATCTTTGAACCATTTTCTAATTCTAGAGAACGTTTATTCCATGATACGATACCTTGCTGCATCCACTTTGGCAGTTTCTCGTATGCAAATTGTAACCTACTGAGTAGATCCTGTGCAGTTGATGCTTTGTTCGCTAGAATAGCTATGTTAACATTATCGTTAAACACCGCATAATGTAACAAATATGAAACACAAGTTGTGGATTTACCTGTCTGACGAGGCATTCTACAAATGTTGAATCTATTTTCGTGGAAATTATTGATTAACTTCTCTTGGAATGGGTACATGTCAAAAGACACTTCACCATAGTCAAGAGAAACGATCTTGATATAGTTACGTGCAAAATACACAGGATTTTGTTTGCACTTGATAAACTCAAGTACTTGTTCCTGTGTAAATTCAACGGCTACATTAGCCTTCTTTAGATTGGGATTACCAAGATATACCTGTTCACTCATAAAAAATCACATTCTTGCTAAATCTGCAACTACCTCTTGTTGTTTGAGATATAATTTTAGATAGGCCTTCGCAAAATTTATTGCTTGGTCTCTATCCATCTTATCTATGTCCCTTGCCTGTTGTTCATAGACTAACATTTTATTAATATCAGAAAGTTCAATGTCGGAAGGGTTCATTTGGATTACCTTTGAATAACTACAATTGGTTGTGTTGGATCAGATGGACTTGGATAGTAGTGAGTCAAAACTCCACCTGGGTAGAACTTTTGGATTTCTGCCTTGACTTCTTCTCTTGATGGTCTCTTAGAACCAGAGAAGAACAGTTGCAAACGATAAGTTTTTCCTCTCCACATCAACATTATACTGAAAACATTACCAGTTGACTGTAATTTCTGATAATCTTCAGTTTTTAATTGTCCTGGATAGATGACTGAATCTGCGAGTGGAAGTGAAACTCCTCCACCGAGTCTCTTTAACGCGGCTTGAGCAGCATCCTTTTCTCCACCAGTTGCACCTTTAGAGAGGTTACGGATTTTACCCATCTTCTGTGCTTTCTTGTGTCCTCCACCAATTTCAAAACTCAATCCCTCATTTGCGGGATGAACTTCGTTAGGATCATAAGCACCACCGCCACCTAATGATGGGGGTAGAGAGAACATTGTCCAATACTTCTCACCGTACTTACACTCTTTTTTCTTTTCATTCTTTTTGCACTTAGGGCAATATCTAATCTCCTCACTTTCTTTTAGAGGAGTTGGTTCAACAATGTTAAAGGACTCATACTCAGTTGCTTTGAATTCATCTCTCCAATTGGAGAACTCATAACCTTCTTTCTTGGTCTTGTTACCCCAGTTCTTTGCACCAACTTTACGACACTTGACTAGAGCACCAGATGCATATGCAGAAGGCCATACGGAGTAACGAGACTTTACTTTGGAATAACAGGCGTCTTTTTCTCCAGCCGCTTCCTTTGCCAAATAACCAGAAGCTGCATCCATATTGTGATCAGTATCAGTAATCTTTGCTTGAACCCAAGCTGGTATATTTTTTTCTTTTTTGCCTAGATCTTTTTTAAGTTGTTTGGCATTTGCAATTGTCTTATTCAATTGTTTGTGTGCCATTGACACTTCATGATCTTTTTCTTCTGTGGCAACGTTCTTTGCCTTACCCTTTTTATCGGGATTTGGGTCTTCCTGATTCTTACGACGGAATGCACTTTCCTCTTCCTTATCGGAGAGGGCTGCCTTCATTTTGCTGGAACCACACTTTGGTTTTGTGGTTTGTCCTGGTTGTTTTGCACAGGGTTTTCCTGCGTATTTACCACCCAGTTGAACCCAACCAGGGGTGCCATCAGAAGCGCGACTCTTAGTAAACCAGTCACGCAAAGAACTATCACCACTCTTGTTCCCCTCTTGGACTTCATATGATTCATCATAAACTTTCTTTCCATCTTTAATGTAACCGGATCCTTTTTTATCGTAGAAACGAATGCCTTTAGTGAGTCTTTCTGCCGTTAGTTCCTCTTTTCTCTTTTTTGCTGTTTGTCTTTTCTCCCCTTCTTTTTCGGATCTTTCTTTATCAAGTTCTCTTTGATCTTCTGTACTAGAAATATCTCTGTACTTTCTACCAGTAACGGAAGAGGTAGAAATCATCTCTTCAATTTTTTTCTTACGACCTTGACAATGAGCTCTCTGAGAAAATCCTTTTGGATTATCGCAATCAATTGACTTCTTATATTTGTCAGACCACTCTTCTTTTACTTTCTCTACTTTCTTTAGTTTGGAGTAGTAGTTTGGAAGTTCGTCAAGATGTTGGAGTGCAATCTCTTTTGCTACTTGACTATCGGTAGTATGTTCTTTCTCTACCTTCATTCCCATTTCAAGTTGTTTTTCAATGTCCTCTTCGGACACCTTATGCTTTTTTGCGATTTCTTCTACCGACTTATATGACTTGAATGCTTCTTTTACTTCCTTTTTTCTTTCAGTGTCATCTTCTCCATGGGATAGATGATCAGCTACGGTATCAAGATACTCTGCAGCTTTTGTAATCTTTGACTGAACCCACGCTTCAAGATCTCCTTCACCTTTAAGCTTAGTCATTAATCTAGTGATTGCAGCCTGTGCAGTCTTTAGTTCTCCACGAGCCATGGAAAACTCAAAGTCTTCTCCGAGTGGTGCGATTGTTTCTAGGTCTGCAAGAATAGACCATTCCTTAAAGGTGAGTTTGTCCATTTTACTATTGATTGGCTAAGTTTTTCTTACCTTGTGCAATTACCTGGTCTCTAGTCATACCAGTCTTCTTCATTTTTGCTTCACCACCGCCAGCAGCAAAATCATCCATTGGTTTCTTTTCTGGTGCAGCTGCTGCAGGTCTATTCAATTTATTAGCAAAGTCTTGCTTTGCCTTTGCATCCATTGCTCTCCTACCTGCGTGAAGAACATCACTCACACTACTTCCAGACCTCAACGCTGCTTGACCACCACCAGCTTTTAGTGCAGCGTGACCACCTCTATCGGAGAACGTTTTTGAACCAATTCTATTTGCTTCTTTTTCTTTATTCAGTCTAATTTGATTAGCGACTACAGATTGAGGAACTTTACTTTGTTTCCAAGCCTCATCAATAGAATACGCTTCCGCACAGAACTCTTTGAAGGATTTCATATTACTTTTAGTGGTCTATATTTTATTTAGGGAGATCCCCACCCATAGACCCTTTAAGGAACTTTTGTAGTTCTGCTGTAGACCCTAAGAACACTGCGTTATTAGTGACACTAGTGGGCGCAGAAGACTTTTGTTCTTGGTTGATATCTTTCATTTTCTTTTGAAGATCAACCAATTTATCCGTAACATCTCCAACATTCTTAATCAGTTGTCCTGCAACTTCATAGGCTCTTGGAGAGTCAGATTCTTGTGCAAGTTCTAGAATACCGTTGATTGCTTCTTGACCCTTTTCAATAATTGAATAGAGTTGGCCTCTAGAGTACTCATAGTCTTTTTGGAGTTGATCTACAGCCTCTGCAGGTTTTTTTATTTCAGCAGGTTCTGTCTTGACAATCTCTGATTTAATCGGAGTTGTCTCAATATCTAGAGCCTTATCAATGTCTTCAAAACTCATACATCAGTTCCCTTAGTGGTACTATAAATTTTACCGTCACCAAAATCATAACGGGATTCACTAAATCCAAAGTCATCATCTAGATCTATCAATAGATCATCAGCAGAATTAATAACATTTAATGCAGTTCCTTCGGCATGAGTTGTTATTTGAGTTCCGTCTTGACCTCTATTTACAAGTAAAGTATTGCCATTAATTTCACGAATATACATTGATTCATCATCAATCTGGATGTATGAATTAACAATTAATGGTGTTGCATCAGATACTTGGAATTCGGTTACTTCTTCCGAAATGTTCTCTACAATGACCGCTGTTTCATCATTATTATAATCTTTCAGAGCCCTAGGTTCTGCAGCATATCTTAACTGTCTAGATGCATTGGATCTATTTGTATCAGTATAATAATCGACCTGTACCTGTTTGATCAGAGAATCATTTCCTGTTGCAATTGGACCAAATAAGTATGTTTTTGCAACAAAATCTAATGTGTAGATTAAGACCCGTCTTGTAGTATAATCTCCTTCATATTGATCATCCATTGAAATATTTTCAAGTATCATTGGAATGTCTCTTTTCTCTCCAATACTAGAAACCAAATCTACAGTTAAGTTGAGATGTGGTTGAAAATATGGTAGAATTTGTTCAATTATTTGTAGAGCATCCTCATTTAGTTTAGACATTATTGAAAGTCTAAAATTGACATTATATGGAACCGGCATAAAACTTCTGGTAATTTCATTACCATTTTCTCTATTAACTGCCTTAAAAGTCTGCATAGTAGAAGACTTTCTTGATGGATCATATCTTATTCCCATCATTTCAAAAGACATTCTAGGAAGAGTAATTGCAACTCTCTTTCTTAAATCCGGAACTTGTTCAATTCTTGCTAAAAATTTCTGTATAGGCCCATAAGCTATAGGAACAGTAATAATACTAAAATCATCTCCAGCATTATCTTTGTGTTTGATTTTAATATCATTAAAGAGAGTACCAAAAGATACAATGGTTTTTCTCAGTATTTCGTGATAAAAATAATTAGATATCATTACGACAAAATATTATACGTTAATAATTATTTAGTACTCACCAAAAGGGTTCTTTTGACTGAAATCCAAAATAGAATCTGCTTCCAGTTCTATCTCTACATTTTCTGCATAAGCATCTAGGAATTCATTAGTTTGTACTGAAGATATTTTATAACTACCTGCAGCACCAACAATAGACTCACCTTTAGCAAAATTGCCATCAACAATTGCAACTTTAAGAATTCTATTAATATGATCCCAATTTTTAACATATGCAGTTGTTCCAGTTTTAGTACCAGTTACAACTTCATTGTAGGTGTAATCCCCATATGTCGTAGCAGTAGGATCTGTAAATTCTATCGAAGGTGTAAATGTGTATCCAGCACCAGCGTTTGAATACCTAACAGAAACAACTTGTCCTTCGGTGTTGAGAACGACCTCTCCTTGTGCGTTATTAATATTTGAAGATACTCCAACACTAGAGGGTATGAATACTCTTTGTATAGATACTTGTGGGACAGTTGTATACCCAACGCCGCCAGAAGAAATTCCAACCACGCCAAGTACTTTTGTATTGATTATTGCAGTTGCAATTCCACCCTGTCCTCCACCTCCAGAAATACTAACAAGAGGTGGTTGAGTGTATCCAAATCCAGGATTGGTAATTAAAATTCTATCAATAGCAAGTTTTTGATTTGGAGATCTACTGGTCATTATTGCAACTGCAGTAGCTGTCAATCCACCTGATGGCGCTGTAGATATTGATACTGTAGGTGCATAATTATAACCATATCCATCATGGATAAGATCAATATATTGTACAGATTTGGAGTTTGGATCATTAGTTGCAAGTCCTACTGATGCAACAGCGGTTGTGGCACCAGATCCAACCATTTGAATACTATAAACATTACCAAGATTTTTTATAGATTCATTAATGGATCTTCCCGATTCATCTACCTCCGGAATGTCAATAATTTCATCTTCATATTCAAATCTTTCACATCTCAATTCATAAACATAAAGATTATTTAATTGATAAAATGGTTTTTTATACTCTACGTATTTTATTTCAAATAAAGAGTCATCAAGAGGAAACCAAACCAGATCTCCTTCTTGTGGTCTAAATGCTAACTTTCTTTCCTCTAGTGGCCATAATTTTAAAAGAGGAGATATGAAATCGTCATATCTTTCTCTCGAAATAACTAAATTAATTTCATCATTATTTCTTACACCAAATTTAGTTAGTAAATCTCCATTACCACTAAATCCTTCAAAATTCATTAAGTAGGCTTCAATACGAAAACTATCGTCAAATTTAGAAGCAATAACCTCTTTTATTACAGTATTTTCGCCAACAATTCTTCTGGGTAGATATAGAACATCCTGCCCATACATTTTTAACTGTTCATTTATGAGATCCTGAATAAGTCTTTGTTCTCCAGGAGATCCTTGTAAAAAATAAGAATTTAGTGGTGACATATCAACCTATGAGATCGAGTGGTGGTAATTCGTATTCATCTTTTAGTTGTTGTTCCAGTTTTTCTACTTCTGCAACTCCATCGTCATAAATTTGTCTACCATTGAGTTGCACTCCACCTGGAAGTAGAACTCCTTGGAACTTACTCATGTTTTGACCCCACTGTTTTTTGATGAGAGCGGTGAGGTATTTTTTTAACCACCAGTCATTATAGAGTTTTGGTGCATCAGATGGGTCAACAATTCTATAACAATCGATAATTACATATTCATTTTCACCAACCTCAGACCAGTCAATATCAAGATATAACTTGTGATTCTTTTTATTAAAACGGATTTGTGCGTGGGGATTCAAAAGGAAGTCTAAATCTTCAAGATATCTTTTGACCATAGCATAATTTAGGAGATCTAACGCACCATAATAATAAACATCATTCAAGAATAATTGATATTTAATATTGAAAAGACCGTCCGAAACCGTACTCGAATTTATTTTGAGGATATTATTAACACCAATAATAGAATCTGGGAGAGGTAGATAGTTTACACCTTCAACATAAGTGAGTGAAGTTAATCCAGCGCCAACGACTGTGGCTGATGTTGTTGCAGACCCTACGGGTGTGGATTCTGCAATGGTTGTCTTAGTTGCGGGAGTGAGTCTATGTTTTAGAAATACTCTATCAATTCCATCGTAGTGACGTTCATGATAATACTGAATCGCATCATCAATTAGATTGTCAATCTGGTCATCATCTACGTTTATCTCTAAAACTGGTTTGCCCAATTGTTTGAGGCAGTACTCTTTCAACTCCGCTCTACTAGATGGCTGCGCCATAAAAAAATACCCCTAGCCTTATAGAGGTATTTATAATTTAGTAAGGAGAAACTCTAAATCCGTACTGGCCAGTACTTAGAACCTTTGGCATAAAGTTCATTGATATGGAAATTCTATCATCAGCATTATTATCAAAATGTCCATGCAGTATATGTGACTGCCAAAGAATTAAATCTCCATTCTGAGGGAAACAGACTGTATCACTATTATATGGAGTTTCTTTAACTTTTGCTAAACTTATAGCTTGTTTACCAATATAAGTGCAATTTGATGGAGATTGAAAAACTAGAGGAGAATGTCCAAGATCTTTATCATAATTTACATAATATGTTCCGGAAATAAAAGAGTTTGTATGAAAATGTGGATGTTGAAATCCACCAATATTACAAACATTTATCCAACTATCAGTAACAAAAACCCCATCTTCCAATTCATACCCAAGAGTTTCAGTTATGAATTTTTCACAAGATTTTTCACACCACCGTTTAAAATCTCTAAATTCTTTGTTTTTGAATATTGAAGTTTCTGTAGTGTTTCCGTAATGAACTAATTCTGGTGAACATAAATGTGGTTCTGGTTTTAATTTTTTTATTTGTTTTGAAACTAAGTTTTTTACGGTGTTTTGTTCTTTATAGTTATCTACGTATATTGGTGTAGCAAAAATGTCAGCAATACTCATTTTTTAAGTTCGTCAAAGAAAAATACCTGAATTAATCTGCTATCTTGGGGAGTAGATCCAAAATATTTTGTTGCAGAATGAAATTGTTTTGCATCAAAAATGATACATCTATTATAGACATTTTCCGCATATTCTACAAGTTCCCACTTATCAAAATCTTCTGCTTCAGTTTTTGGAAACACAAAACTTCCATCAATAGTAGCCCTGTCACATCCATTTTCTTTGTATTTAAAGAACCCTGTCCCGCTACCTTCTTCAGGATCTGGAGTTAGATATATAACCGCCGCGTATTCGTTTCGACTATCCGCATGTATCCACATGTCCGATTTTTCATCACAATATTGAAAACATCCATTTGATAAAGTTCCTTCCATATTGAGAGATAGGTCAGTATCTCGTATTTTCATAGTCATTGATTGAAAATCAAATCCCAATAAATGATTATTTTCTTCATAATCTGATGAAGCCGCAAAAACCCATCTATTTGGATCTATTTTCAGTTCAGAATAATTTTCTATTTTTTGTCTATTTTCTACTAGATTTAAAATAGATGATTTTGTTCTATATCCTGGATATGTAGAATATCCATTCTCTTGCATTTTTTCTTTACCAGAAGAAGAATAGTCAGAGAATTTGCGAATAGCAAACTCTCTGACTTGATCTGGATCATTGTACCAGTTGTCTATAATTTTCAAACTAAACATAATTACTATAAAATATTACTAATTAAGCGTCCTCTCCGAGGGGATCTACATCTGGATTAAAAGTTCCTGGTGGATACTGTTCTTTAATTCCTTTGATCAAAGCAAACCACTCAGAAGTTTCCGCACCGGGAAGTCTTCCTGCAGCCATATCATCATAAATCATTGCAAGTTGAACTTCGATTTCTGGGTATGCTAGATATCTATGCCTTCTAAAATCGGCAACTTCCCATTCGGCAATAAGTTCTTCTAGTTTTGCTTTAATTTCTTCTTCAGTTGGAGGAACGGATGATTCATCTTGCCAATCGATGGAAGTATAATCATTCATAATAATTCCAAAAGGAGCTCCTGGACGCAATTTTGCAATTGCATCCGAATATTCTGGAAATCTTGGAAATTCCTGTTTGAACTTTACTAATTTATGTGTTGCCATAATAGAAACAAACCTCTTATGAAAATATTTATATGGATAAAAATTAAGTTCCTATTTCGAATAGGTAACCCATGGAACAAGTTCTTTCATAATTACCTTGTCCATTACTATCCCAAGTTCTATTAAATCTCCACCAGTTTTCCGAACTCTGCGAAGATCTAACTGCAGGAGTAAAGTAGAGTGGACTGGTTGTGTTTGCCGTACAATGATAAGTCAATTTAAAACTTGCTGGAGTTGAACTATTGTTCATGTCATACCATCCAGCAATAAGTCCAGACCAACGGTTATTTCCTGCCTGAGAGTTGTACCCCTGTTGGCCGCCATCAGTAATTAATGAATCATTTCGGTGGAGGAGTAAAACTTCGTCCCAACTTACTTCACCAGTCAATACCCATTGCATGATTAGAATATTACTAGACTTCTTTGGAGTTACGCTTAAAGAAAGCGCATTGAATCTAGTGCCATTGCCAGAATTTCTGCAATAGACGAGATATGGATCGCAGTTTTGAACACAATCAAAACCAACAACATTTCCTACGCCAGAAGCAGAAATTCTCTTGCCGGCGAGATTATAAATGTCATTAACTTGTAATTCTGCGCTCATTGTCCCTGTCCTCCAGAAGTGTGAGATATCTCAAATGCAACTCCCGTACAAACACCAGTCTCAAAACTATCTTGTCCAGAACTACTCCAACAACGATTAATGTAAATATTTGAGTTACTGTCACTTGAATGTTGAGCTACAATATCAAAATTAATATTGCCAGTTTGACCAGCTCTACACATATACATTAACTGATAATTTGAAGGAGTACTGGAGTTATCTTGATCATGATATGCACAGAGTAATCCTCTCCAATACCACTCTTCACTATGACCATAAACGGAGTTGTTGGTTCCAAAACTGTCATCGTACCAACTACCATTCTTCAAGACTTTGAAGACAATGTTATTATCTGTCTCCATAGTTAATTGCCAAGAACAAACTATAATGTTGTTTGGATGTTGTACATTTTGTGCAGTAAGTCGTAAAGCAAATAATGTGCCATTATTATCGTACTGAATCCAACCCCTAGTCCAATACTGAGGTCTTCCATCATATCGCATTGTACTGGTATTGATTACTGATCCATATTGTGGAACAATAACCTGCCCAGATGTATTTTTAACCTGACTAGAATAAACGTAGCTCATTTTAAGATCCTCCTATCGGGTAATTTCATACATCACACCAGTGCTGACTTGACATTCATATCCATTTTGACCATTACTTCCTTGAGTTCTATTTAGATAAAGAGTTCTATTATTTCCGTTGGAGGATCTAACAGCTGGAGCATAATTTCTACTAGAAGTATTTTCTGCGTTACAGAAATATTGAATAAACCAGTGGTGCGGGGTAGAACTGTTATCCGTATCATAAGTTGAACTAATAAAACCAGACCATCTGGCATTACCAGTTTCGGCATTATATCCTTGTTCACCACCGGTAGTTATAAGACCACCATTTTTGAAGATAGTAAAAACACAGTCATTGTGCAGTTCTCCTGTAACAACCCATTGACACAAAAGCAAATTTCCACTATGTCTAGGGCTCATAGTCATTCTGAGAGCACTAATCTCAGTGCCATTTCCACTATTGTTTGCTGATATTGTAGTTCTGGGGTCATAACGAACCCGTGTCATTTGAACAATATTTCCAGTATTCTTTAGAATTGGGGAACCGGTTATGGGATTGATAATATAATCCGTATTTAATCTACTCATCTGAATAACCTCCTATCAGTATATTGTCCAATAGGCACCACTATTAACAGTGACAGTTACTCCGCTGTTAATCGTAATTGGCCCAATACTAGCCCAATTCTGACTGGTATCTAGAGTAGTGTTGGAAGTCACATTCCTGTTATTGGACATGATTACTCCACCACCACCTTGACCTATAGTTACCGCCATCGGTTACTCCCAAGCTATCTATACTGTTATTTATGCCTATTGATCAGTAGGCTCCTCAACAGAGTCTCTTAGATCTGTTGTTGGAGCTTCATATGGTGTTTCTGGTTCCGAGGAAGGTTCAGAAAACTCTACCATACCCAAAGCTAACTTATTATTAACATTTCTCAGTTGTCCTTCTAGAATTTCATGCCAATAAGATTCATCTAGAGATCCATCGGGAGAATAGGGGACATTGACAACTTTTGCAAATTCAAGTCCGTTTTCATCAACGAACTTAACAGTTGCTGTTTTTTGCCCCTCTGACAATTCGGGAACTGTATATGTTACTGACATTTATCAAACCTCCGTTGCATCCTTATAGAAATCGGTAGTTAGGAGATGATTGTATGCTTGTGTAAGAATACTGTCGGAACTATCGGGATTGATGAAGAATTCGATTCTCCAATCTTTACCCTTTGTAGCCCACTGAGAATCTACTCCGGCTTCAATTGGATTTGCACCAATAACTCCAATTGGTTTCTTTCCAGAATCTCTAGCATCTTTTGAAGAATAAACTTCAAGGGAAATTCTACCGATGTAACCAGACTTCCAATAAACCCATTGGGCTTCGTCTTCATCATCTCTAGCAGTTAATTGCTCTGGTCTGGAGTGGTCGGGTGGGGGTGCGATGTCTGCAAGTCTTTTCTCAGTTGTTACGTTGATGATTACATGATATGCATCTTCAACCACTACCCCCGTTTCAGGAATTTCCCAATCTCTAATTAGTGCCATCTTATTCTCCTAATTTTAACTTGAGTGTTTCGATTTCGGCTCTCATGGTATTTATAATCTGTTGTTGCTCCTTGACTGCCTCGATTAGGAGTGCGGTCATGTTGCCATATTCAACAGAGTACTCATCAACATCTGCAGCGTAGGTTACGACTTCAGGAATGATTGGCTCAACTTCTTGAGCGATCACACCCATCTTAACGCCTTCCTTACGTCCCTTAGCCTTAGTTAGATCCCACTCATAAGTTACACCGCGCAACGCGAGAACTTTTTCTAGAGCGTTTTCAATGGTATTAATATTGGTCTTGAGTCTAAGGTCAGATGCAGCGGTGATTGTTCCTGTTGCATAAATGTCACCAGAAACATAAAGTTCATACGTAGCGGAAGTGGTGGATCCTGTAACAGCAAGGCAATTGTTAGAGTAGCTGTAATATATGTTCCATCTTCCACCTGTTTGGTGATAGATACCACCATTACCAGATCCATCAAACATGACATGTGGTAGGTTACCTGCGTTAAATGCAAGTCCATAATAACCACTTCTAGAACCTGTGCAATACCAAGGACAATACGAAGTAGAAGTATTTACGTAGAAGTTTGCACCATTGGTGGCGTTGTAAATACCTGGATCAGTTCTCAACCAGTTAAAGGAGTAGTTATAGTTCGAACCACCATTAATTTGGAATCTTACGGTATCGCTGTTATAGTCATTCTTAAATCTAATACCCTCATAACTTGAGTTAGCGGCAAGAGTGACGCCTGTGTGATACTGAAGAACCAAATCTGGAATAGCTCCAGACCATCCACCGGATTCCTGGAAACCAAATGCATATGGATAACTGGATCTTGCGTTACCACTATTAGATCCAGCGATTCCTGGGGTGAAGTATGCAGCGGTTAAACCTGCAGAACCGTCTCTGACTGCAACAGTACTGCCGCCACGGCCTGTTGAAGTGCCATATCCATCAACCGTATCCGCATCAAGACCAGATCCAGAACCATCGTTTCCGTCGTTCCACATCTTTCTCCAAGATGTGAATGATGATCCCCATGTTCCTCTGATATAGGTGAGAGAAGGATCACCAGCACCAACAACCATCTGCCAACCATAACGGTTTGAAGCGTTGGTATAGTGCATTGCCTGAACACCAACCCAGTGAGAAGTACCGGAAGGTTGGTTTGCTGGGTTAGACCAAGCATCAATGAATCCGGAACCATAATCAAAGAGGGTGTTGAGGTTTATGTTGCTCCAACCCATTACTCCAGTGAAGTAATTAGAGTCGGTGGTGAAGTCTCTTCTATCAGTATCATACTTACCACTAAGTCCAAGTTGAACCTTAATGGAGTTTCTGCTCAGATATCTTAGATATGCATCATTAGATGCTGTATATCTAACAGTTCCATTACCCCAATCGCCAAGTTCTCCAGAGGAACTATTAATAAAACCACACTGAATATATCCACTACCATCAGTTCTTACGACCCTATTTGCCTGATTGTTTACTCCGGTATGGAGTTGTAATCCATCAAGGAGATCAGCGTTTAGGTTAGTAACAACAGTTGAAGATGTAACTGAAAGTGGTGCTGTACCATTTGCGACGTTAGAGATGAGTCTGGTTCCTGTTACGGTTCCAGAAACACTCATATTTCCACTGGTGTCTAGTGTGAATCTGTTAGATCCACCACTATTTCTCATGTAGAGGTTTGTTGTGTACTGTAGATAGAGGTTATTGGAATAAGCCTGAATCTTAAAGGATTTCTCACCAGACCAAGTTGAACCACTGCTCATTGTAATGTCGCCATTCGCGTTTAGCGTAATAGCACCACTGCCACCATTAAATGCAACATCTCCCGTGAATGTTGGAGTTGTGGTTAGGTTATAGGAAGAACCATTACCAATTAAAATTGCACCGGCAGATGGTAAGGCTTGTAATCCAGTACCACCTCTGGTGATAGGAATATTACCCTGAATATTGTTGATGTCCAGGTAGTATGCAGGAGCATTACCACCGAATGTGGAAGCATCAACGTCACCGCCTCCGGCGGCACTCTTGATTTGAACTTCACCATCACTACCAATTAAGAACGTGCTGTTCTTGAACTTGGAAACACCGAGAGTAGAATAAAGATCTACAGTTGTTTGAACTCTGTTTAGAGTTATATTTACATTTCCATAGTAAGTATTGATTCCAACACCACTAGGAGCAAAATCAACACTGGTTGCAGTTACACCAATTGGTTGAGTTGTACCAATACCAACAGACATTACGACCTTCTGATATGAAGAGTCGCCTCTTAGGAATGTTTGGCTATTTGCAGTTCCATTACCAAGTCTTGAAGGAGCAATGATTCCACTGACAATGTTAGCAGCGTCTACAGTATTGGTTGCGAGTAGTGCCCAATTATTCTCATCAGTTGATGATGTGTTAACTGTAGATGTGTATGTAATATTCTGTTTCGTGAAGGAAACAATTCCTGCGCCATTTACTGCTTCAATATCAATAGCATTATAAAGAAGACCATTAGCGGATAGTAAAGAATCGGATCTTGTTAGGTGTAAGGTGAACGTATTGTCGGTTCTGGATCCAATAAAGTAGAATGAATCGGTTGTAATTCCAGTTGGTAGAGAACCAGGTGATGTTACCTGAACAGGATCGCCCTGAGCAAATCCGTGATTTACGAATGTAATTTGATCTGTTGATGTATTAATGCCAAGTCTGGTAAGAGTATGTGATCCAGTACCACTGCTTTGTAGATTTACTCTACTGGATAGTGCGTAAGAATCATAAAGTTCTACAGAACTTAGTCCAACTTTCTTGACCCAATAAGTGTCAAGTAGAACTAGAGGTCCTACTTCATTACCCGTTGAGTAGTATCTTACTGCATCACCATCACCGAAGATAGAGTTATCTCCGATTACGATTCTATCATTAGTAAAGTCAACAGCGCCACCAACGTCAATGCCAGTACCAGTAAAGGTTGTTGTTACTGCAAGGCCAACGTTAGTAGAAATTGCAACAGCAGTATTATCAGAAATATAGTCGGGCAGAGATGTAGATCCTTGGAACTTCTGGTTGTTTGTTAGAGATACATAGAGTCTTGTTTCTACAGTTCCAACTCTTACTGTAAAGTCAGAACCACCACTTCTTCCTCCAATAGATGCAGGAGCAACAGTGACATAATCGCCACCATTATAGTATCTACCACCAGTTTCAATAGCGACTTGAGAAACTGTTCCACCAGCACTAACTGTAATCGTTAGTGACATTCCAGTACCAATACCTGTTGTTCTTAGGGCTTGTACTCCACTATAGATACCTGCAGAAGTATATCCAGAACCACCAGCGAGTGTATTGAGGTTTAGAGCAACACCCTTAACCAAACCAGTAGTACCATAACCAATATTTCCAGAGAAGTATGTTGGAGCCGTTATAATACCAACGGCGCCGCCCTGGGAAACAGTACCTCTGATCGTATCTCCATTACTGAAATTATAAGTTCCAGAGTTATCCAGAATGATGTACTGGCTGATTAGATCACTAATCAATACATAAGCATTTGTTGGTTCAACTACTGTATCACCACTCTGAATATCCGCCGCTGGAATTCTATTTGCTAGAGATGTCTTACCACCTTCATAGATTGTTCTATAGTAATTGACAACTTTTGGTGGAATTAGGTCAGCATTAATTTGACCGATAGAGTTCAACTGAACAACCGAGTTAGGAACTGCGTTTGTCGATACGGTCTTATCAATGAAGGATCCTAGTCTGTTGTTTAAGAAAGCTCTTACAGCTAACTGAGTAGAAACTCTCTTATCTTGTGGGCCACCAAGTTCATTATCTCCTAGGCCTGCGTCTACAGAGAATTCCTCAATCTGAACACCACCAGAGAGTGATAGTCGGATAGAATCCAGAGTACCAATCGTAACAGTGTTGTTAAAGATAATGTTACCAGTTCTGTTATACGCGGTAATGAAGTCACCGATCTTGAAGTCTCCAAGTTCGTTTGTACCAGAGGAGTAAACACGACCACCAAGTTCGGAAACCTGTTCAGAAGATGCAACTGTTCTACCACCATTCTGAGGTAAAGCGTTGTAGTCAATACCTGAACCAGAATATTCCCATGTATGTGAGGAAGAGTTAATGATGGATGGTCTATGGAAGTGAAGTTTGTAATCCTCTGGAAGATTAGCAATACCAGTAATTGTTGTACCAGGATCAGTAGAATCTACCTTGAATTCCAAACTCCAGTAGGTAGTGATGCCTGCTACGTTTGTAACAGCGATTCCAATTGGAACTGGACTATGATCACTAATAACTCCATTAGAACCACCAGTAATCTGGAAGTTTCTTCTTATTCCTGCTGCCTCTTCAACAGAAAGAACAAGTTCTCTGGTTGTAGAGTTATAGGTATATGCATAACCTACGGCCTGACCACCAGAGACGTTCTGAGTAACTTCTCTACCAGAAACGAATCTAATGGTATCAGTTGTAGATGCAAGAGAAACTCTCTGATAGTTGTTGTGAGAATCAATGATTTCCTTAACGAAGAATTCTTGGTTATTCTTAGTAAAGGTATGAATACCAGTTGATACAGAAGTGAGGTCTACTAGTCTTGAGAAACTATCATCTTCATAAAGTTTGAAGCTGTTTGCATCAATATACTGTACAAAATACTGGTTTTGGTTAACAAGTCCACCAATAATTCTAGGTGGAACCGCTTGTTCATCACCGAAGTAAACTACACTATCTCCTTGTGAGAATGGGTGTGCAGTAATATTAATTGTTTCAGTATTAGTATCAACACCAACTGCAGCATTAAACTCAGAAGTTACTAGAAGTGGTTTGAAGAGGTTGGTTGAGTCGTTATTATTATTATCATAGAAACGACATACATATAGATCCTGATCACTTCTACCAACACCAACAACTCTTAGAGTCTGTAAACCACCAGAAGTACCAGTTGCAGCAATTCTGGAACGGTCGAAGATGAAGGAATTCTGACTGAATCCAGTAGATCTTAGAGCATAGAAACCGAAGTTAGTTGCAGAGTTGGTAATGGATAGATAACCACCAGACTGTGCAAGTGAACCATATCTACAGAAGATTTGGAAACAAGAAACAACCTGTGAGTAACCATCGTTGATAACACGCCAACCAATACCACCGAAGGAAACCATGGTAAATGCCGCAGCAACCATGGACTTACCTTGTTCTGGTTGTACTAAGTCTGGGTTTATTTCAGCTTCTTCTGGAATAATTGGAATGTTTGGACTTAATACCTTAGATCCGTCAACCAACATTCCATTACCACCGAGGAACGATAGAATAGAACAGTTCTGGATATAAGGAGATCTGGTGATGATTGATTTACCAGTCTTGACTGCATATCCTTCTCTTGATACAAATGGATCGGAAGGATCGTCAAATGCAACAGCGTTATCAAATGTATATTGTGGAACACCAGCATCATCAACATAGTCCTTCATTGCAAATCCAGTTAGGTAGCAACCGTTTCTGACTCTTAGAAGGTCTTTGCCTGCATTTCCTGGTCGGATAATGGTATTTCTTAGGTTATCACCAAGAACAGCAACGTCTTCATAAAGGATAATTGGGTTGTCCTCAACATATTCACCAGCCTCAACGATAATTGCAACAGGAGTTGACTTAGCGGTTGGAGCAATGACTTCCGGAGCAGAAGTAGTACCAACACCAACGATTGTTGTAATAATTCCAACGAGGTTGCTGATTGTTGACTGAACGTTAGCGCAGCAAGATTCGTGGTATGAATTTGTGTATCCAGAACAGGTTACATCATAAACAACTTCAAAGTCAAAAGCTTGTCCTACTGTATTCTGGAAGTTTCCTGTTGGACTTACAACTACTGGAGCAGCATTTCCAAAGATTGCAGTTCCACCAGAGACGTAAGTGTGAGCAATTGTAGAAATACCAGCAGCAAATGTAATTACATTTCCGTCTACGGATGTTGCAGTGAATGTATCTCCGTATGGGCTAGAACCGTATGGATCTACTGGATATGGGAATGTGGTTGTTGTAATTCCTGGAGTTGCAGTTCCACCAGAGACGTAAGTGTGAGCGATAGTGGATACGCCACAGTTAACTACAATTTGAGCACCGAAAGTTCCATCTACACAACGGAATACATCATAGGTTCCATATAGTGCATTGTTATTGTGTAGTGGAGTTGGGAAGATAGTTGTGGAAATTCCAGCATGTTCTGAATCACAGGAGAATTCGATTCCTTCAAGTTTTACAGTATCGTCTGGAGATAGTCCATGGTTTGCATCAAGAGTGATCGTGCAAATACCAACAACTTCATTATAATCAACATTAGTAATATTAATGTCGTTGGTGGTATAACTATCACAGGACATCGTTAGTCCAGAAAGTTTGAATCTAGATCCAGTTGTAATTCCTAGACTCGAATCTAAAGTTACAGTTGCAATACCAGAAGTTGCTGTATACTCTAGTCCAGATACTGTAGTACTTGTTCCAGATCCAACGATAGAAGTTACAATACCAACTAGGTTTACAATTGCGGATTGTACACTTGCACAACAGTTTGAACTATATGCTGATGGACTGCAAGTAGAATCAAAAGCAATAGAACTATCAAATGCCTGTGATACAGTTCCTGCAACACCTGTCTGATAGTGTGTTGGAACTCCTACGTTGTTGATGACGTATGGAGAAATTTCATAGATGTATTGGAACGCAGCGATTGTTTCAGTTACTTCTCCACTTACGCTATTATTTGTACCAGTCCAATAAGAAACACCAGCTCCAACAGTCTTAGTATTACCACCGAATGATAGGTCGTATGAAACGGCCTCAATGATATGACCCATGTCTCTTAGACACTTGGTTCTATCATAATCTGGATTTGATAGTAATGATGGATAAGTTGCGGTGATAAATCCTACAGCTTCTGCAGCGATAAAGTCTTTGTTTAGAAGTAGCAGGGTTCTTGCATCGTTATAAATGCCACTAGGACCAGCAACAGGAACGTTGTTAATTACATACTTAGATAGATTGACGATGTGATTAAATCCAGCGATTGTTTCAGTCTTTTCACCATCAACATAGTTTGTACCAATTCCACTGTAGTATGCTAAACCTGCCTCAACAGATTTGGAGTTACCGTTATAAGTTAGGTCATACTCGATAGCATCAACGATGTAACCAACATCTCGTTTGCAAATTTCCCTATCCCAATCTAAAGCGGTAGAGAATCCAGGGAATGTTGCAGTAATAAATCCTACAACTTCTTCTTGGATGAATTCTCTGTTAGCTTTGAGTAGTTTCGCACCATCTAGATATTCTGCTCCAGGTAGAACGAATGATTCGAAAGATGCTAACTGAGCCGCACGCTTGAGTGTCTTAACTGGTTTTGTCTTACCGTCATCATTGTCATTACCATTAGCACCAGAAACATAAAGTCTATTTTCATACAAACCACCTGGGTTTGTGGAGAATCCGAGATTACCGAATCCATCAACAATTAGAGACATACCATCTCTACCTGGGTTTGGTGGTAGAGTTAGTGTATAGTTTGTCGCAATAGCAACTCTTGATTGTTGGAATGTTACTGTTTGATCTAGTCCAGTATAAGTATTAACTCCGACAAAACTTAATTCAGTTAGACTGGTGTCATTGAAAGTTTGAATTCCAGTGTAGTTTAGATTAGAACCGGTTAAGTTTGTAGCGATTCCAGAATCTACTTGTAAATCCTTAACACCGTGAATTGCATCAAATCTTCCATCAATAGTCATTCCATCAGTTGTTGATGTTAGACCAACGGTTAGAATTCCTGTGAGTCTTCCATTTCCATCAACAATAAATGTTGTTTGACCAGCACCAATACGTACATTTCCTAAAGTAGCGATTCCAGTATACTCAATATTAGTACCAGAAAGCTCAGTAACAATACCAGAAGCAACTTCAATCTGGTTTAGAGTTGAAATACCAGGAACAACAAAGTTATTAACAGTTAGGTCAGAAGTAATGATAGTCCTTCTGGCAATAACAGTATCAAAACTACCAATTCCTGTAAAGTTTGCATTTTTACCTTTTAAGGAAGGAATTGTACTAATTCCCGATACAGAGTCTTCAAAATAGAAGTCTTGAGTTATTACAGCTCCTTCTTCATAAGTAAATACATATTCACTGACTCTTCTAAAGACATAAGATTGTGTCTGAATTCCAACGTTTGTAGCTGCCTGGGAAAGTGTAATCGAACTTACACCAATTCCAGCAACTGTTGTTCCAGCGAGAATGTATGTTGGTGCAATAATTACATGACCGATATCAATATTTGCCGTTGCAATACCTGTGATAGTACTTACACCAGTTGACGCTAAAGTACCTTGGTAGATACTTTCACCATATGGTTCGGAACTTGCTACAGAAACAGTTACCGATCCAATACCGATACTGATAACGGTGACTCCGGATCCAACATACTCACCACTTACCGCAGAACCTACGCGAATATTGTTAGTTGTTACTCCAGCAATCTTATCTCCATTAATCGTTTCAATATAACCATTCGTTGTTTGGATTGGTACGGTGTTTAGAGCAAATCTGCTAATTTCAACACTACTATTTCCGATAGATACAACTTCTGTTCCTGTAGGCAGATATTCGTTTGTTACGGCATAACCTACTTGAACACCATCAGTAGCAACGCCACTAATGTAATTAGTATTTCCTACAGCAAGTGTTCCTTGATATACTACTGAAAGAGGATTGTTTACAACGATTCTCTGTAGAGCATTAATCTCTGTAGCGGTAAGATGCTCGATTCCACTTACACTAGAGTTACCACCATTCAGTGTAATGGAAGAAACTCCAACAGTAAGAATTCCGGTTACTCTTGCATTTCCTGTTACGTCTAGATTAATAGTACTTCTCGAAGCACTTTCAAATGTCTGTAGAGGAACTACTTCAGTATTTGTTGAGAATTGGTTAATAGTAACTTCATTAGTACCTACACCAGAAATTACTGTTCCTGGTAGTAGATTTTCTCCAGCAAGACGATTACCTACAGCTAAAGTAGAAACACCGGCTACAACAATTGATTTAGTTGACGATAATCCAAGTGTTGGTGGAGTCAATCCTACACCTGCTGCAGCAGCATCCAAATAGATAACATCTCCAATCAGATATCCTCTACCACCACGTTCTACATTAATAGATAAAATATCATTGTTGAAAATTTCTAGGTTAAATCTTGCACCAACACCACTTCCGGAACTTGTAGATGCGACACTGACATAAGTACCATCAGAATATTCGGTAGCAATTCCAAGGGGCTCAATACTTCTTACAATTCTATTTGTGTCAATTCCGGTAATAGTGTCTGTACCAACTCCTGCTATAAATTCTGTTCCTACTCCCGTATAAGAAGTACCTAAAGTACCAGCAACTACATGAATATTATATGGTCTACCCAATCCAATGGTTACGTTGCTATTTGGATCGGGCACTCCATTGACATAATTAGCTATTGTCGTAAATCCACTTACGTTGAAATAAGTAGCTAGACCAGAGCTAACAAATGCATCATCTAGTCTTGCACTAGAAATACCTACTGTAGTACCAATACCAACAGAAATATAAGCTTCATCTAGTCTTGCACTAGAAATACCTACTGTAGTACCAATACCAACATTGATATATGCCAAATCTACATTTGATGCCGCAACGACCATAGTAGTTGCAATACCAACATTCATGTAGTTGTTATCGACGATCATTGTCGTCGCAATACCAACGTTGATATTACCTGCATTAATATAAGCTGTTGTTGTAAATCCTTGATTGACAAGAGCTACATTAGTATTTGTTGCACTTAGATTTAAATTTCCACCATTTAATTCGGTTAGGTTTAACCTTTGAATTACAGCCTGATTAACATTAAGTACATCAGCGTTCACTTGACCCATTTTTTGGTCAACAAAAGCAAATTCTGTTGTAAATCCTGGGTTAATGAACGTTAAAGTTACAGTTCTGGAGAATGTAAGAGGAATTCCAGCACCAAATGTACTAATTCCACTTGAAATTTCTACGCCACCTGGTACAACTGTGGATGCTAAAGATACAATAGTTGCTGGAGAACTTGAGATAAACTCACTTTCTACCTCATCACCTACTTGAAGTCCTGTTGTATCGAGTCCAGTTACAGTACTATATCCTATATCACTTACACCATCCAAAACAGTACAGGATCTGGTACTAATACCAAGAGTTCCTGTAGAATTTTGTGAAATAACTACGTAATATGGATCTAAAAGGGCATCAGTACCACCAACCCCAGTTACTGTAGTATCTGATAAAATATTTCCGGGTAAAGTTACTGCATATCCAATAGTAATTGCATTAGTACTAGCAATAGAAACTAATGTGTCGCCATTAGAAGTCAAGAATTTCGCAGTTGTCTGCGTAGTAAAATCTTGAGTTAAAGTAGTTAGTCCTACAAATCCAATACCAATAGAAGCTACACTGGATCCAACAGCAATATGAGTTCCAGATACTGCATAACCAACTCTAATATTATTTGTTGCAACTCCAGAAATAATATCTGATGGTGTTCCAGTAATAATACCACTTCTAAGTGGTGGTTCTTCATACCTTACTGTAACACTTCTAGCATTAACGTCGCCTTTTACTACTGTATCACCAATAACTCTGAGTTCATAATCATTTTGGATCGAACTTGTTCCGATTCCAACACCAGTTTTATTTGTTATTTGCTGTGTTGCGGCTGCACCAACTAGGGGGTGGCCTCCAACAGATGAACCGTCGTGGACAACAGCAATGTCTAGAGTGGTGTCAATTGTTAATTCACCTTCCGCTCCAGTAAATATTGCGTGCTCAGCTGTCGTGCCCCTTCTTAGTTGTACCTGTTTAGTCATAGTACTATACGACCCAAAATTACTATTTCTTCTGATATATTTATCAGGATCGAAATTAAATAATCACAACGTATGTTCTTGGGATCTGGTACTTGTTCAGTTCTGTAATAGATTCGATCTCTTGGATAGTAATATTTCCGATTCCAACATAAGTTGCATAAGAAATAGACTCTGTTCCACCAGAAATGGTGAATAGTGATCCAAGTGTTTGTACATAATTCTTGACGAGAGATTCTGTTGCGGTTCCATTGATAAATGTTGTTCCACTTCCATCTGGAGATGGAATAAATCTGACATCTGGATAAACAAGTTCCCCAGAAAGACTGATAATTGCGAGTCCTTCCTGAGAATATGTTGCGATCTCTCTTGTAGATGCATTTCCGGAAACAGAGAAGAGACCAATACCAACATTTTCGTATGTCTGTTCGATCTTCGTGGAAGCGGAACCAGACAGAGTATAAAGAACCTCGGTTTCTGGAGTTTGTGCAGAGAACGATTCCGAAGAACCGGAAACTGCAAATATAGTTCCAGATCCAATGTAAATTTCTGTCTCGGAATCTGATCCAGAAGAAATTGTAGATACGGAACCAGAACCATGATATCCAAATGTTCTGTGGACATCTGAAGCAAATACGGAAATAATAATATCCGAAGGAATTGCAACAAAAGTACTGAGTTCTGTTTTGGAGGTTTCTCCAGATCCAGAAATATCGAAGAGTTGCGTATTTTCTGGAGGATTTGCAGTGAAACTTATGTGTGCAGATTCAATATAATCAGAAGTGAAGATCTCCTGATCACAAGTGTCATACTCATTATCGCAAGTATGAGTTACAAATCTCGCATTTCCACGTCCAACATAATTTACAATGGATATTACATATGCGTTTCCACTTGTATCAAGTTGTCCTATACCTACTTCAGACTTAGAACTTCTGATTTCGATAGTTCCATTAAATCCATATAGAACTTCTGTTTCTGGAGTTTGTGCAGAATAGGATTCGAATCCAATACCAGAAATAACAAAGAGTTGAGTATCTTCTGGTGTTTGTGCGGAATAAGCTTCAGATGCGCCAGTAAGGGATAGTAAAGAACCAGTTCCTGCATATGCATCGGTTTCTGTATAATATGCAGAAGAGTAGATGTAATCAACTCCTTCAGTATCAAATGTTGGCCAAAGTTGATCAAATGTCTGTGAGAGGGAATCAATTGTGACTCTACCAAGTCTACCAATACTAATTTCTCCACCTGCGACATAACTTTCAACTTCTTTCTCGATTGAACCACTAGAGATTGTGAAGAGTCCGGAAGTTCCAGGATCCCTATCATCTCCATAATATCCATAAACATTAACTTCTTGAGTAATTGCAGCTGAAGGTGTGAATAGGGAACCAGATGCAATATAAGTAGACCTTGTAAAACTCCAGGATTTTCCAATTCCAAGTGGAGCATATGGATAAACTTCTTGTGGACTATATCCCGTTGATGCATAGAATGTACCAAGACCAGCATATGGAGTAAGAACACCATATTTTGCCGTATCTCTAATCTGATCAAAGAGGATCGTTCCGATCCCGGTTCCAGGAACTTTATCGTTGATTGGGTATCTGTTGGAATAAGTTTCAGCATCACGAGGAATACCTTCACTATCTGGACTTGTACCAACTCCAATTCTAAAGAGAATGCCAGTTGTACCGATACCGATGTTCTTCTCAATACCATAATGTGGAGTATAATCAATATCTGGATGATTGAGTTCTCCAGAAATAGTGATGAGACCACCACTAAAGTCTGCTGGTTGTGGATATAGGTGATCTCCAGGGTTAATGCCATATACCTGGATTTCCTTAGTGGATCCAATACCAGATACATCAAATAGTTGTGTATTATCTGGGGTATCAAATCTGACTTTTTCAATCGCTGTTCCTGTAAGAGCAACTGTTCCGACACCGACATAATTAAATCCGACTTTTTCGGTAATGTATCCAAAAGTCTGGAATAGTTGAGTATCTTCTGGTGGGTTGAATACAACTCTCTTCTCAGCGGTAACAATACCGACGAATTGGAATAGTTGTGTATTTTCTGGTGGATTTGCAGTAAATTTCTCTATTCCAGAAGAAGTTCCTGTAATTTGAATACCGGTTGTACCAATACCAATATTCTTCTCAATACCATAATGTGGTGTAAGATCAATAAGTGGATGAACCAGTTCTCCAGAAATTCTCTTAGATGCATATAGTTCGTTGATATTACCAAGCAATCCAAAAGTTTCTTCTACAAAATCTGGTAACTTAAATGCAATACCCGCCTGAGCACCTATCTGGAATGGTGCATATGAATATTCATCAGTTAACTCAGAAAGATCTGTTATAAGAGTTGTTGAAGCTAGTTTGTATCCAGAACTCCATTTAGCAGCAGGACCAAAGTCAAAGTTTACATAATCTCTCTTACCAACAACTGCATTTGCAATGAACTGGTTAAGGAGATTTTGTCCAGCAATGTTTGCAACATAAGTTACTACATAATCATCAATTACAATATAACCGCCGTTTGCAGCTCCACCAAATCCAGTTCCATTACAGAAGTTCTTCCACTGATCTGTCCAATTTGTGGATAGTTCACCACTATCGACCCAACCAGTAACAAAGTCAACACCATAAATCTTGAGTGTTTCATAGATGGCTTGATCTGTTCCAAGTCCAGAGATAGAAACATTACCAACTCCAGTATAAAGACCTTTGGAGAAACTCCAAGATCTTCCAACACCAGGCTCTGGAAGCCATGGATAGGATTCTTGTGGACTGAGGCCATTGACAATATTGAAGAGGCCGAATGGATATGTAGTAACAGCGGGGAGACTTGGGATAAAGCTTCCAAATCCAATGATTGGGCCCCAAACCTCTGCTGGATCGTGTATTACTGTGATTGAACCCCAGTCATCATAACCATTGTAAGCTGGAGTATCAAGAATACCTTCATAATTAATTTCATCTACGATTACTACATCATATTCATCATAAACCTTGGTAATAGACTCTGCAGCACCACTGAGTAGTGGAATAGTTCCAGATGCAACATAATCACGAATTCTATCGGTATCAGCAACGTCAGATAGACGGAATGCATAGGTTCCGATACCGATATTCTTCTCAATACCATAATGTGGGGTATAATCAACAAATGGATGTATAAGTGGAGTTCCAGAAATGGTAACAATACCACTACTAATATCTAATGGTTGTGGATATAGGTGATCTCCAGGATTGATTCCATATACCTGAATCTCTCTTGTTGCAGCATTTCCAGCAAATGTAAGAGCAACGCCATAGCTGAGTGGATTTGTTGATCCAGTTCCGGTTAGTGGATAGACAGACTCGGTAAATCCAAATCCAACTAATTGTTCAAAGTCAAGTTGTCCCTCTGCTCCAGCGGAGATAAATCCCCAATCACCAAATTCTGGATCATAAACTGGTACATCTAAAATTGTACCAAGTGAAGCCTCGCTGAATATCTTGATTGACGATTCATTATAAGAATAAGTAGCAGATTCAATTTTTTCACCAAACTTGAGAATTGTGCCAGATCCTGAGTAATTTCCTTTACTAAAGTTATATGTTCTACCAACTCCTGGTTCTGGTAACCATGGATAGGATTCTTGTGGACTATATCCTGTAACTACATCAAATAGTCCTGTACCTGCTAAACTTGGTACAAAGTATAAAGTTCCATCTTGACCACTTAAAGCGGTTTGTGGGACTTTCAGGGACGCTCTGGATAGGTTTATATCGCCGAGGTTACCATTGGTAGAATTTAATACAAAGTCTGGTAACTTAAATACTGCTCCAGTCTCTCCACCAAGTCCAACAAATATACCCCAACTGTATATTTCAGTTAGATCATCAAAACTAGTTACTTGACCCTTATAAACGTACTCTGAAGACCACTGAGCAATAATGCCACTATCAAAGTTTACATAATGATGGTCTCCGTCAGTGGAATTTGTTAAAACATGATTTATCCAGTCCAGTCCAGATGCATCATTAATATAAGCGAAAGCCTTATCATCTTCGGTTGCATACTTGCCGGTAATGCCTGTTCCAGATCCTAAGGCATTACAATAATCTTTTAATTGCAGTGTTGTGTTTACGCCAACACCAGTATCTCTAGTACCAGTTACAAAATCTACAGCGTAAACATTTACGTCTTGAGTCGTAGATTGTAATACTGAAAGTACGGAACCAAATGGAACAATAGTAGATGTTGCAATTTGTTCTACTGTTCCAAGGTCTTCTACAGGTCCGTTAAAATCTGTTACTTGACCGTAATCTTCTATAGAAGTTACAACTGATAATCCATCCCCACCAAGAGTGAAGTCTGTGGCAGTAAACAAATTTATAGAATCAACGTTATAATCAAATAGTCTTGAAATATTTCCTAAACTTTCTGCGGTTCCAGAAAAACCTAGTTTAACTTCTCCAGATGGAGTATATGTATATGTGGCCATCAGACTCCACCTCCCGACTTATCTGGAACTACTAATCTTTCTAATCCATTATTAAGTTCAAAGAATGTTCCATAACCAAACCAAGTAATGTATAGGCCGTTGAGAATAATTGACTTCTTATTAAGATCCTCAAGTTTAATAGCCCAAACAGAAATTTTCTTATAATTTGATTTAACTGTTTTTGGATTGACTTTAATAGTCCCAAAAGGAACGATTGTTTCCGTGTTTGTAATTAAAGAATGATTTTCAATATCATCAGAACAATCGGATATTTTTCCACAATCGAGTACTTCATTTGGAGAACCGGAAAGAAGTCCGTAAGAATCCTCCAAATATTCATTTATAGATGATAAGTTGTACTCGTAAATAGCCATCCGTAACTACAACGAAGTAGATAGAAAAAAATAGGGGATTGTGTTTGAAACAATCCCCAAAAGTTCAATAATATATTTATTTAGATATCAGTCAAGAGCAACGTTTAGAGTGATCTTGATTTGGTCTCCATTGTTCTGAATGGTGTAAGGACCGTTTGTGAATCTCTCAGCATACATGATGCTGCTGTATAGAGTGGCGGTTCCTACTCCAGCGAGAGCATTTTCTGTTGGGTTGAGTGCTGGAGTTGTGTAGAACTCATCAGCATTTGGTACTGAGAATACTGTATAAGTATTTGACTCAGTTGTGGTGTTTGCAGTACCTGCTGCAACGTATAGGATGTCTCCAGCAACTAGTTGGTGACCAACTGCGGTGATCTTACCGTAATTGAATTCTACGCTAGGATCGGTTGCAACCTGAATGTTGTCAACAAGAGGTTTATCGAGATAGATGACCTTAAGAGCTCTATCAATACCGATTACCTTCGTTCCTGCTTGAATACCTGCGTTACCACCTACAACCATTCCTAGTGTAAGATCATCGATACTTACGTCTGGGTCAACGGTGATATATCTGTTACCAACGACACCAATTGTTGGGTCGGTGTTATTTCCTTTGGTTACGGTGGTTCCGATACCAACTGAAGCAGCGTGAACAACACCCTGTACAGCGATAGGCATGTTGTTTGCTCTAGTTACATAGTAACCATAAACATCGCCTGCGTCACCAGTGAAAGTAAATGTTTGTTCTGGGTATGTTGCGGTAGTTCCAGATCCTACCTGATTGATCTGCCAACGTGAACCATTTAAAAGAATACCTGTTTGTGAGGTATAATCTTGATCCGTTCTATTATTTACACAATATGGATAGCCTGTATAAGGAGCATATCCATAAGCATTGGTATTACCAATTCCGTATGGTTCATAATATGCGGAGGCTGATGGAACATCAGATTCAGCTGGAGTGGTATTACTAGTAAAAAGTTTTAAAACTAGATTTCTGGGAGACTGATCAGCAAGACTCGCTGTGTGGTTGTTCTGTGCAACCAGGTATCTGAGTGACTCAAGTTCTCCAATGTTTGGGACTAATAGTGCCATGTAAACAACTCCTTCTACAGGTTATGATTTTTGATAACTATCTTTATTTATAATTTTAATTTTAAAGAGATTAGAAATCTCTTTATGTTGCTCACTGCAACAACATCAAAAGTTAATATATCGCCAGCGGTGATGGTCTTATTCCAACCTATTAGGTTATCATCCCTAAGTTTTCTAGCGTTTGTCATTATCTGATATGATGGCGATATTGAACTGAATGTCGGGAAGTCATTATAATTTGATTTTTTAATATCAAGAGTCAAGTCACCCTGTTGATCAGAAAGAATGACAAAAGACTCCAAAACACCAGTAACATCTATTGTAACCGATCCCTTATTTCCAGAAAGCATATCAATAGATCCACTATCCACAACGTAATTAACAGTTCTAGTTAAATCCGCAGCTGTGGCTAATGCAATTATAAAAACATCATCAAGTGAAGTTGGTGGGACGGTGAATATTATATTACTTGTTGACAATGTAAAGTCTTCACCTGGTTCCAGCATTAAATTGTTTTTGACAACTATAAGTTGCTGGTCATTTATTGGTGTATATGCGGAACCATTTTTAGTAAGAGCAAAAGTTTGACCTATTCCTGTGAATTGTCCGTTTAACTCATCTAGAATAATATTTCCATATTGAATTGACTTGTATGGAATTTCATACTCAACTCCAATAGCATATGGATTTGGATCGTTAACTGATACTAGGTAATTTGTCATTGTGATACTCCTGGTGTTACAAGAACGTTACCTTGTACCGCTCTAGTCCTATAATAATTTGGAGAAATAAGAATCACATCATAGACATATCGACCACCTTCAATAGCATCTGTTGCTGTATGACCCATGGAAACAGAAATTTTTCCATTTAATCTATCTTCAAAAAATAAATCCAACGGATATGATGTGGAAGAACTTGGGTGTTTCTTAATAGAAGATATTCCTGTGTAACCAGTCAAATTTAATGGTCTATTGTACTGATTACGAATGGTAAAGGAGGCAGTAAAATTTACGCCTTGTTCAAGAACTAGATTTACTACTGCTGCTGCCATTACTAGAACGTCTTTCTAACTATTTATGAGTTGATATCTAATTTAGATATAATAATCCTCATCATATCTTTCAATTCACCTACTTCATTTTTTAAATCTTCAAATTCTTTCTTCTCGGACATCTTCTTTTTCTTAGCTTCCAAGTAAGAATCAAATTCTGAGTCTGAACAATTAATAATAGCTCCAGACTCGGAATCTCTAAAAAGCCCAGGATTTCCTTCTACGGGTATTCTCATTTTATACAGTTGCAATTACTCTCAAATCCTTCAATAGTGGAACATTGGCACTATTAGTACCAGACATTAGAATTTTAATCTGGAATCCATTGAACAATGATAGGTTTTTGGCAGAAAACTCATAAGAATTGAATTCGTCAGAAGTTGTCGAAGCGGCCACAAATCTATCTGGTCTTCCATTATTATTCGATTCACTGATAACTTCACCATTTTGATCCAAGTTGTCATATCCTGGGAATAGTTGCCATAACTGAGTGTTTTCATCCCCATCAACCCTAAAGAGTCTATAGAGGACTCTAATATCATTGGTGGAGTGTCTATACGCATCAAATAAAACTTTCAAGGAATCAGAGTTTCTGGCCAGTTTAACAATCTTACTAATGTAGATGGATGCACTTGGATCAGCGACCAAAGAATTGACTCTTGCATCAGAAACATAACTACTAATCTTAGAATTAATCCTGTTTGAAACAGTAATCAAACTAACTCTATCCAAATCGATCATAGGTGAAACTTTAGAGTCTGTTGTAGACAGAGAAATTTCCATAGTAAGAGATTTCTTTCCAGGATAGTCCTGTAGGTAGGTCTCTTCATTAATTTTTGAACAAATTATTCTTGGTGTTTGGAAGTAATTATCAGAAGTTAGTGAAATATCTTGGAATCCCTGATCAACAAATGACGAAATAGTTGTATTATCAACTGATCCACCGGAGAAAGTTCTGACTTTTGCAGAAACCGATGTTGCTTGTGGAGTTAGTGTTTGGATATTTGGTCTCATAACACTAAATGGAATATTTTGTGATGCTTTAGGTCCTCTACCACCACCAACGGATGGTATCAGATCATATGAACCACAAGATTTGGTATCTGAGAAGAATAATTCTGGGTATCCATTAGCATTACCAGTAGTTCTATCAACCCCATTTGTTGACATTCCCACTTTTACATGATAATAGTCCAAATCAATATCATACTTGGAATAATCGACATTTCCTAGGTTATGTGTTGTATTAATTCTTCTCAATGAAACTCCATTCATTTCATATTTAAAGACGTTAGTGGAGTTATTATGAGCTCCAGCAACAGTATTATCTGACGCTCTAACGATTCCTGTCAAACTACTTGTCGAAGTGTTTACTCCAGTATATTTAATTATTTCATCATTAATTTTAACGTATCCTGGGTTTACAGAATTAACTGGAAGTCCTTCGAAACTAGTAAAGATTCCTACAGAACTTAATACCATATTTTCTGTGGTTGAAGCTCCATAATTTGAATTCAATCTACTTGGCCTTAAGTCAGACTCCATTCCATTAATTGAAACGTAGTTATTTCTTGAATACATTCCATGATTGTTATGTTTGACTTTAAAGTGAAGACCATCAGTAAGGTCTCTTGTATAACGAACTGTAGCTCCAGATAATGCGGAAGTTCCACCAGCACCAACATAGAACAAACTGGATGTCGAATCCTGAACTATATTTCCTGAAACGGAGGTGAGAATTAGAGAATTGAATGATGAAATGATTCCAATATTATTAGGTATGGATAGAATCAAATTCTTACCAAATCCACCAGTTTCAGATGCATTAATTGTTAGCGCATCTCCATATGAATAACCCGTTCCACCAATAGAAACTGTAGCAGCAACTGCAACTCCACCAGAAACAGTTAAATTAACTTTTGCACCAGAACCTTCACCAGTCAAAGAAGTGAGATTTACATTACTATAAACTGTGGAAGAACTTGTGTATCCAGTTCCAGCTGAGGTAATCGTTAAGGTACTGTTAATTCCAATTGCTCCAGCAACATTTTGAAGTTTCGACTTAAAGTTTCCATTTCCATTCTGAAGAATAGTTACACCTGGAGTAAGATTAGAAGTTTCTGTGGATGACAAACTTCTCGCAATACCAACAATAACAGATTTGGAATATGAATCGATTGGATTTACTCTCAACGAAGCAACTTGTCTATTTCCAATATTTAAATCAGGATTATAGAATCTAACATTAGATGTTCCTCTATAAAATTCTGCTCTATAAATTTTCAACTTAAGGTCTTCAAGTTGACTTGGATCCCATGTAGCTCCATTTTGAGATTTAAATAAAGATCCCAAAAGTGGTTGTTGAGAAACAATGATTTTTTGTGATTCTGATAGATTTGTTGTGGAGATATCTTCCTCACCCATTCTGGATATCCAAACAGTGTAACTATTGGAAGCAGATAGAAGAACCACACAATATGCATTACCAGTCTCCAAATAAACTGGAGATGGGAATGTGAATGTTGTTGGTCTAGTTGCATCATCAGAAGTATCAACTTGAGATGGCTCGAGTACAACTTCACCAAATGGCAATATTGTCTGAGTTGGTAGACCAGTTTGCATGGTTCTTACCTGTAAAGTTACAGGAAGTCCATTAGTATCTTTAGTTCTGAAATAAACATCAACTTTAGTGATGAAAACACCATTTGGATCAGGAACTTCAAAAGATTGGGCCAGTGGATCTACCCATCTAGTTTGTTGTGTAGTTCTATTTGTAAAGGATGTATTTGCTACTAATTCAGTACTTCTATCTCTTAGAGTTCTATTCTGAGTTTGAACTTCTCTGGAAATATCAGCATTTCTAATTCTTAAAGTAGATTCTTCAACATTATTAAGAGTTCCCGATGAAGTAAAGTTCGTTTCCGCACTACTATCAGAAGTACCAGAAATGGTGGAATTTGTGCTGCTTGTGGTCAAAGTGAATGTTTTTGTTCCAGTTTCAAAAGTTGGAGCAGAAGGTTGTAATGGATCAGGTAAATAAAGTGAACCAATTAATGTTCCTGCATTATCGGAAATCAATCTAACCCTTGAAATTCTTGCAACAGCACCACTAGTTTGTCCAACCAATGTCATATTTGGAACAACATAACCATAGTATCCAGATTCGGACTGAAGTTCTAGACTTGCAGTATCAATATTCAGAATGGATGATGTAGTCGAATATGATGTTGATACATTTTCACTTGGGTTATACGGATTTTCAACATAAACTTGTGTTGGATTTCTGTAAGGTCCATATTTGTGATCGGCCTTTGCAAGTCTAAATCTTACAGTAGCTGATCCATAAGTACCGAAAACAGTTTCACCCGTAGTAAAAGTACCAGAAGTCATTGCAACTTCCAATAATTTTGGCAAAATATAAGAAGTAATATCAACGTTATCGAAGAATCCATAGAATCTTGTTCTTGGTTTCAATCTTCTAGAAATAAATTCAATATTCCTAGATCTCATAGTGTGGATAACATCAGTAGATACTACTCTTGGACCAAGGTTTGTAGTATCGAATCTTTCGCCAACTCTATACTGAATTCCTTGTCTTGCTTGATTTGTGGTGGTAAGAGTAGTTACGTTTTGGAAGTTGGTGAACTGATCCCTAAATGTATTTGTAGTTGTAATAGGAATTCCTCTTCCATGTTGGAATCCACCTCTGGAAGAGCTACTAGATACTAACTGTGATCCAACCTGAATTCTTCCCATACTTTGTCTAGAAAGAACTTCAGTACCAGTCCAGGTTGTTTCCCAAGCACCCCAATCAATTGGAGATAATCCACTATTACTATCCACTCCAAGTTGTTGTACAGCAGATTGATAACTACCCTCCATATCAATAGTTCTTTGGCTGGTTCTAGTTTCAATCCATGTGTCTGTAGATGGATTTAATTCTATTGCACCAATCCAATTTACTACAGCAAATGGGTTTACATTTTCAGATCTTGTTGCAAAATTATTCTGCACATAAACTCTGTCCGAATAATTCAAACATACAACATCTCCAACTCTTTTGGTGTTGGGAGAAGTTAGATTAGTGACGAATCTAAGATCTGCATCTGGATTTGATGTATTTCCAACACCAACAACAGCTTCGGAACCAAGTAGTAAATCTACTGCTGTAGTGTAGTGGCTAGATCTTAAGTGTCCATTTGTGGTATCAATACTACACTTATATGAAGGGTCTGATAAAGATCCACCAAATATGGATTTAAAATTATCTACAAAAAATCCACACTTGAATCTATCTAATTGAGTTTGGGCATCTCTTATGGAAAGATTTCTGGTATCACTCTCTAGTAAAGATAGTGAAGTATAATACTCAACATTTTTCAATCTATCTTCCAGAGCAGAGATATCTTGCATTCTATATCTCTTATGTGGAGAAATTACAACTTTTACATCAGATGCATTATGTACATATGGAGGCAAATTAATTGTTCCAATTTCCAAAGAATTTTCTATATCACTAGGAGTCTTTGGAGTTAGGGATGGTACTCCATTATTAACAAAGAATCTCCCATCTTTATTAACAAATAATTTATCTATTCTTCCAACATAATAAGAGTAATCGATATTTATTGCTTTATCTTTGGCAAAATTATATGGAGAAGAACTAGAAGAATAATTAAATCTTCTAGATGTGAACTCAAATGGGGAATAAGTGTCTGAAGATGGATTATATGGAACTACCCTTGGTCTTAAGTCAATAATATCAGAAGAAGAATTCGTTCCAATAAGGGGTAGGTTATTTGCATACTGATCTGAAGAATATGAACTTACGGTTACAAAATCTCCAGTATCGGAAGAATCTAAAACATAGTTGTTGAAAATGACTTTTATTTTTCTGGTAGGTGCAGAAGCTGTGGATTTTCTTAGGATTGAAGAATAGTCCGCGTATTCTGGTTTTTGTCCATGATCTAGAGTGAAATCGGATAAAATATCCCTATCACCCTCAGATATAGCATCAACTGTTGCAGATACGGAAGATTCTTCAAAAATAATGTTTTCGCCAAGAATAAAACTATTTTCATTTGAATAAACGAACTCTACATTATTTGTACCATTACTTAAAACATAATATCCAACACTACCACTAGTTTGTCCGATTATTTTTTCACCACGAATTGCATTAAGAATATTAGAATTTAAATTTGTGAGAGTTAGAGTAGGTAATGCAGGATCATCACTATCTACGGATTCATAAACAGCTAAAATTTCCTGTACATCTGGTACATTTAATGAAATTCTAGAATCTTGCACTCTAGTTCCGTATATAGAATTATACGTTAGTCCATCATTAGTAGTTGTTGTACCTATTCCAGAAGAAGCCTCTGCAGATCTATCAACTACTAAAGTATTACATCTAGAATAAATTTTATTTTTTGACTTAAGGTTTGTTTTCTTAAACGCAACTGTTAATAATGCTGCACCATTTGCACTAATATTTTGCAACGTTACTGTTCTTCCGGAAACGGTCAGTTTCTGAGAATTTAAGGCTTCTACAACTCCATTTGAAAATGTAAGATTATAATCTTCTTCATCAAATGGCTCTAAAGTTAGACTCGAATTGGTTTCTAAAGTTTGTACTAGTCCACCCGAAGAGACCGTAACTGGATATGATTTTCTGATAACTATATCGGATCCGGTTAAATCAACGTTCTCTATATTCTTCTGACCAAGAATAGAGAACATGAATGCTCGATCCGTATTGAAAACTTCCGGAGTAACCTTAACTAGATTATTGACCGTGGTAGTGGATACTGGTAAAGCGGAGTTATTAACACCGGTTACAGATGTTGTTGCTTCAATTATAATAGAATTCGAAGCTAATGATACTGTTTTTACTCTATTATAAGTTGGTAAAGATTCTCCATTTTTTGTATACTTTACAATATCTCCGGTATTAATGCCAACAAAAAATGTTGAACTGGATGTTGTAATTGTACTTACACCCGCAGAAGCTGGACTAATAGTAAATGCTGAACCACCTGGAGCTAAATTTACAGTTCTTGAAAGACTAAAATCTGCGGAAAATGCAGAAGTATTTGTTGCATATACTTGTTTTACATCAGAAATTCCATAATCTCTAAATGAATTAATAGTTCTAGATACGTCTTTGCCATTAATTTTTATCTGTTCATTCCGAGAGAATGTACCTGATGTTTGATAAAGAATTAATTGATTTGTATTAGTTGCACTTTGATAAAGATACCCAGAGGCAGAACTATTTTTTCCTTCAACATATGCAGGAGTATTTTGTGTAATTGTTGCATTCAAATTTAAATATACAAATGTTTGAATATCATAAAATGTACCTTCAAACTTTGTGGATGCATTCGAATACTCGGCATTTTTTAATTTTAAATCATATATTCTACCAACACCTATCTGAATACCAGATGTTGATCCTGGAGAAGAAGTTCTATTTGAATATAATTTAACAATGTTTGTTGTACCGACTCCAACAGGAGTTGATCCATAAACATTATCTAGTTCTAATTGTTTTCCAAGAGTGAATGGGATTGATTCATTTACGGTATCTTCAGTAGTTCTAGGTTTTTCTAAATCTATCGAAAGAGTGTTAATTGTTTGTACTTCATATCCTCTAACATATGCTTTACCTGGAGAAACCTGAAGGCACAATAAATCCTTTGATGGTACGTTTCCCTGTTGTGTAATTTGTGATGGTAAATAAATGCCATTATTACCAACTCTATCATTTAAAGATTCTTTTGCAACTACTTTGAATGGAGTTACATAATAATCTCCAGATTCATCATATGTCCTTCTAGCTAATTCGTCTCTAATTAAATTATAGTTGCTATCTGTTACAAATTTTACTATAACTCCGTCTTCTACTCTTAAGAGTTCAATGAAGTTTTCATCATTGAAGTCTTCTATAGATTTTTTTATTAAATTCGCTTGAAGTTTAAATCTATCTGCACCTGGAGCTGCAAAATTAGAAAATCCTCTAGCATTATCATAAAGATCGGGATTCGATTGCGAAGCAACAGAAATAGATTCTTCTACAGAAAGTCCAATCCTGTATGATGGACTACTTGTATATTGATCTAGAATTACTGTTTGAGTGGGAACTTCTACAAAAAATCCTCTAATGAAATAAACACCCTGTTCAATTTTTGCAGCTGATCCAGAACCAACAGAATCAACAACTACTGTTGTAGCAAATGTAGAATTTTCTCTTATTACTGATAAAGAGTAAGTTAAGTCATCAAGAAGAACTAAGTTCTCACCATCAACAAAAGTACTAGTACTAAAATCATTCTCACTCGAACTTTGGTATTTTACATAAAGAGTATAATTTCCATTCTCCGACTGAGAATCGACGATATAATTTTCTACAACAGCGGTTACTCCGCTACTTTCTCCTTTAATATACTTTCCTACTAACTGAGAAATATAAAATGAAACTGGAACACCCAAATGAGTTGGGTCAATTTGAACATAAAAATAATCAGGATCGTAAGCAATGTTACCTGGAATTACTACAGATCCCTCTTTGAAAAAGTGTTTACCAAATTTTTCAATTTGATTTTGAAGAATTGATTGTAATGTAGTTAGTTCTCTGGCCTGAATAGGTACACCAGGTTTAAAAAGTACCCTTTGATAATTTTTAGTTATGTCAAAATCATCAAAGTATGGGGAAGCATTTAAATTAGTGTTTTGTGCCATTTTGAATTAGAACTCCAGTACAACTTTAATATCTTCTTTTTGGCTCACTGATCTAGGAATTGGTGGTCTATTATCTATGTAGATAACTTCACCGGATCTCTTATTAAACTCTGCAGAACCAATTCCAGATACAAAATCAATTCCCAGTTGATATATTCTATTATTTATTGTGGTGGTTATACCACTAAAGTTTGTATCAATATTCAATTCTGGACCAACTACAGAACTTCCATTTATAGTTGTACCATATCCAACATCTGGTTGAGAAGTAAATTTTAAAATTTTATATCCAGTTTCACTGGAGGCTAATCCGGTGGGTTGGTAATATTTGAGAACACCAGTGACATTATCCCATGATGCTACATAACCAATTGCAGTAGATCCCAGTCCAACAGTTTGTTTAATGACAGAATCCACAGCATACGTGGTATTTGTGGTAACGCCAGATAATTTTAACGCCTGTAAACCACTAACTAGTGAAACATTTAAAATTTCTGTGTCACTATTTGGTATTGTGGGGTTTTTCATTATCCCAACTCTAGCGAAATCATTTCCCAGAATAATATCTGGATTACTTTCCAAGGTTTCGAATCTAGAATAAAGAAGAACTCTGTAAGCACCGAGTTCTCTATAAATATCATATCCATGACCACCTTTTGGTGGGATAACAACGTTAAAAGCAGCTACTGAAGTTGTTCCAATTCCCGTATTTGATAAATTACTTATGACTCCGCCACTTTCAGATCCAGGAGCTCCTGGATAAAACTGGATTGTTCCATATGTATATCCAGATCCCCCTTCAGTCACAAATACTTCGGAAACCTTTCCAAAAGAATCAATAGTAATTGTAGCTCTTCCACCAGAACCATCACCCAAAATAGGGACATTTGAGAATGAAGTAGAAATTGGTTGATAATTAGAACCTCTATTGTCGATCAATACAACTTCAACTTTTCCATCAATTGCATTATTTTTAGTAGAAATGCTTTCCCCAGATCTACCCCAATCTTCAGGAACGGGGATATATTCGATTGAATCGAACTTAACAATTTCAGATGGTTTAATAGTATACAAATACTTCCAGGTATATCCATCACCAGATGTACCTGCAGCTCTAGGTTCTAGATCAATAAAGGTTGGTTGATCATAAGAAGGTCTACCTTTTGGATTCTCTGGATCAGTTCCATTTTGCAAACAAATATACACTCTCAGATCTTCATTAATTACATAATAGTTTGATTCATATAATGAAGATGCAGATGTAACTGGACTTGTATTGTAAATGCTGTAGTCGTGTCTATACATCTCATAAGTATTACCAGCTACCCATTCAACCTTTCTAACCAATCTTCTCACATCTTGGGAAGATATTTGTTTCATAGCAATGATGGTGTCTTTTATTTGGTTTTCTTCCTTAAATCCATCCAAAGGCGAAGGAGTGTTGGTAATCCAAGTTGGAGTACCGCCAGCAGCTTCACTCAAGGAATTTGGAAGTCCAATAAAAGTATAATACTTATCAGTTGTGTTTGCTGAACCTACAACATTTTTTACAAAGTTTTCAGCATTCAATATTCTAAATTGATCCGATATAATTGCAGGCATTTTTTAATTAGAATCCTTTTACTTATTTAGACCGGTCTTGTACGGAAAGCTTGTGGATTTGTTTGAATTCCGACTATTCCGTTATCATTATAAACTTCAAATGTTTCTGGGGCTCCCAAAACTCTATTTTGATAATCGTATAATTTACCCCAACTATAATTTCCATAGAAAGGAAGTGTTCCACTAGAACCATTGGTATTGATTCCAGAGTTATCTGCTCCTCTCTTGTAAATTTCAACATAATTATCATTTGGAGATTTTGGTGCCAAATTGCAAGTAACGGTTGTTACGCCGGCAGATGCGCCAACTCCAACAGAAGTTTGAACATCCTCTACTCTATAAACACCGTCTAAGAAAGTGGTAGCAGTACCAATCTTAGAAGTCGGATAGTTAGCCATTCCACCAAGAGAAGTAGTAATACCGATAATTGGATGTCCAGTAGTTACATTGGAATTCCTTATAACAAAATAATCTCCTTTGGATAGTTGACTATAAGTTACATTAAACGAATTCAGTGAAGAATATCCTATCCCAAGAGTACTATTATCATAATAATCGGATTGCAGTATAAATTGTACTTTTGGTGTGGTTGTTCCTATTCCTGGAGTACCAGCAAGGAATGTATTAATTCCAATCACTCTACCAAAATCACCCAGGGCCTTAACTGACTTGACAAGTTCTGTCTTGACTGGATCAGGTTCTATCAATACAGATGGAGGATTACTTGTTGAATATCCAAATCCACCATCCAGAATAGAAATCGAGGTAACAACTCCAGCGGTTACGTTGGATACAGCCGTCGCTCTATTAAAGATGGGTTCCGCATAAATTGCAGTATTTACTCCAACAGAAACATATCTACCCTCAAGACCAACCTCGGAAACAAATCTAATAGAGTTCAACGAATTAAGTTGATCTGTTGGTCTATAAACCCAATTTATCAGATCGAAGGAATAATACAAATCACCAATGGAGTTTAGAGCAACATAGAAATCATTATAGAAAATATCAACAATATCACCCGGAATCAAGGAAGTTCCTAATAATTCGAAAGATGATGGATCGGGGACACCAGGTTGTCCAGAATAATCCGCAGTTCTAATAATAGTTCCATTATTTCCGACAGCAATAAATCTATCACCAACAAAAATAACTTTATTCAATTTTGCAAAAGTAACCGATCCAAGAGTATCCCAGATAGAATTGTTTGTAGATCTAATGACTACTCCATCATCTCCCACTGCAACGATTTGCGATAATCCAACTGCAAGACTATTGAGTGACTTTGTTGTTCCAGTAAATCTTCTAGTAAAGACACTGGTTCCAATACCCGATGCTCCAAACACTGCTCCTATAGCAGTGGCAACACCAACCATTGTCCAAGTATCAAGTTGAGGATTATAGACTATATCATTTATTGTTTCATTATAAGTACTGGAAGTGAATCCAATTACCCCAAACTGAGGTACAAATATTTCTTCAATTATATTTAATTTTTCCCAAGAAGTGATAGTTTGTGCGTATCCAACAGACTTAACAACATAACCATATCCGCCTCCAGCCATGAAGATATTTGTTCCACCACAAGAAACTACTCCAAATGAAACTGTATTTCCGTATCCAATATAATCGGATTGCCAATCGGCACCATCATAACTATAAGCAAAAGCACCACTATTTCCAACAGAAACAAATACATTTCCATGATCAACGGAATTTAAAATATGTGTAGTAGAAAGTCCAGAAACTGTTCTCCAATTCTTAATTGGATCTTTTTTAGTAATCGCAGACTGAGAAACAGTTATTACTGGATTTGATGTATAAGCATATCCCACTCCACCAGACGAAATTTGAATAGAAGAAATCGTTGAAGATGACGAAACTACACATGTTCCAATTGCTGGAGAAATTTCTCTTGTTTCGCATATTTTAATATTTCTCTTATCCTCACTGAGGGTATCAATATCAGTGAAAATTGGGAAGGCATTATCTACATATATTTCTACATCATCTGGTAGAACTTTCTTAATTACATACGCATTTGGAACAATTCTACTATTCAGGGATGGTCTGGCCTTAGAATAAAGAACACCGCTTATTACTCTATCTCTAGTCTGTTTTTGCCACTTCAGTGGTCTTATCTTAGTGGGGTTGGTATTAATTCCAAGACTATCATATGTAAATGTATCAAGTTGATCGGAAGAAACAATAGTCTTTACGACTCTATCAAACTGATCGGTATCTAAAAGATCATCTTTATTTTCTCTAATTTGAATAAAGTCACCTTCCTTAATAGTCTTTGGTGGTTCTACGTCTTCAACGTCCACAGATGATCCTCTGAAATAGAGGATTGTGCAAGTTGAATTCTCTTTTGGAGCTTCTTTAAATGAAACTCTAGATCCAGAGAATGTATAAGAATCTCCAGGAGATTGTAAAATATCATTTACGTAAATGAAGATATTATTAGTAATATCCAAATCAGATCCTTGAGGGGTTCTCAAACTTATAACTTCTTTTACGTTATTATTTGTTATGGATAGAGTAAACTTCTTCCTAAATCCATTGAAATATTGAGATATATCATCAAATTTTATAAATTGTCCAGGATACAATCCAGTAAATTTGTCCGTTTGTACTTCTTCAACTTCAAAAGTAAACTCTTCAAACTGTCTGAAGCTTACAATTCCAGACTGAGTATAATAATGAGATATTGTTGAACCAGCAGATAGGAAAGTGAATTGATTTGTAGATCCAACACTCGTTACACGGAAATCATAAGCTCCATCAGTACTTACATCTGGGAATCTAAGGACTCTTTGGGTTGTGGGAACTTTCTTGGTTATAGAAACTTTTTGTGCTGTACCACCAGAGACATAATTATGTGCGATAGTGGATATGCCAGCATTAAATGTGAATGATTTGTTGGAAGCTACATATGAAACGAGGAATGTCTTACCATAAGGTGAAGTGCCATCTGGGAAGATAGTGGTTGTTATTCCCGCATGTTCAACTGCACAAGAGAATTCTAAACCGTCTAAGGTTACATAATCTCCAACAGATAATCCATGAGAAGTGGATGTAACTACGGTAGAGATTCCTGTGGACTCTGTATAAGTGAATGTAGATACACCAACCTGTCCATATCCCAAGAATTCATGTGGAATTGTTGAAATACCAGAATTAATTGTAAATGTTGTTGAAGAACCAACACCTGTTACTCTGAATGTATAACCATATTCACTTGTTCCATCTGGGAAGATACTTGTAGTAACACCAAGAACAGCAGTTCCACCAGAAACATAAGTATGTGCAATAGTGGAAACTCCAACAAATATATTAAACTTATTAGTAGTTGGAACACCCACTATCTCGAAAGTATCATATGAATTGAAGGCAAAACTTGTTGAAGATCCAACATATGGGAAAATAGTTGACGTGATTCCTGCAGTTGCAGTTCCGCCAGAGACGTATGTATGTGCAATGGTTGAGACGCCAACATCCACAACGATTGTATTGCCAGAAGTTCCAGATGTAGTCTTGAATACATTATTTGTACCGGTCAATGATTTTTGACTTGAACCATCATATGGGAATAGAGTTGTAGAAATACCAATGGTAACTGTTCCACCAGAAACATAAGTATGATCAATTGTTGATATTCCTGCATTAATCGTGATGGTGCTTCCTGCAGTACCAGCGACAGTTTTGAAAACATTATATGTATTTGCCAAAGTATTGGGGCTACTTTGTGGGTATGGATTTCCAAAAGTATTGATTCCTGCGGGATATGGGAATAAAGTTGAAGTTAATCCAGCTGTTACTGGAGGGCATGATAGAAGTATATTTTCAACCCTCACATATTCCCCTGGTTCTATGCCATGATCACCGGAAAGAGTTAATGTGCAAAGTCCAACAAAATTTAAATAATCGAAATTAACAACATTTAATGTTGAGATTCCTGTCCAAGAGTCACATGATAATTGTATTCCATCTAGTTTTACATAACCACCAGCATCGATTCCATGATTTGCATCAGTTGTAACGGTAACGATTCCAGAAACCTCATCATAAGTCAAATTAGTTATGTTGGAGGTAGAAATTCCCAACCAAGAATCACAACTAAACTCAATGTCAGCCAAACGAGCATAATCGCCAACCAAATATCCATGATCAGAATCTAGTATAATTGTAGTGATTCCAGCGTAATTATTATAATCTACTCCAATAATGTTGAATGTGGATCCAATGCTGGTGCAACTGAAAGGTAGATCCTTCAGAGTTACCATATCATTTGCGTTGATTTGGTGTGGTTGAACTGTAGTTACTGTAGAAATACCTGTTAGATTATCATAAACGAATGTACTAATTCCTATTTCGGGCCAACCAACGAATATGTGTGGGATGGTCGAAACACCAGCATTAATGGTAAATACTGTATTACCTATGGATGTTAATGCTGGGAAAACTTTTCCATAAGGAGAAGTTCCATCTGGGAAGATAGTTGTTGTGATTCCAGAATGTTCTTCAGCGCAAGCGAATGGAAGATTATGTAAGAATACTTCTGTACTTGTCTTGTTCTCATCAACATCTGTTCTTAATACTCCATGTGGAGAATATGTTGTTACTGTGCATATGCCAGTTGCATTATCATATGAGAATGACTTAATTCCAACTTCATCATAACCACACGTAAATGCAGCACCAGCAAGTCTAACGACATCATTCTGGGATAGCCCATGGACATCTGTTGTTGTAACGGTGTTTATTCCAGTAATATTGTCGTAAGTAAAATTGGATATGTTTAAAATGTCCGATCTGAAACCAGTTCTCGTTAGTAGATCAGGTACTTTTAAGATATCACCAACTTTGTAACCTATGCCAGGATTATCAATCTTAAATGAAATGACACTAGATCCTTGACCAACAACTACAGAAACTTTTGCGTTTTGGCCAACACCAGAAGTTCCTCCAGTGTAAGCCACGCCAAGATTACTGTAACCTGTAGGAATTCCAATAACAACTTCTGGTGGCGAAGATGTGGTATACCCGGAACCAGCATTTACAATAGTAAATCCAGTAATAGTTCCAGAAGCTCCAACAGAAGCAGTAGCACTTGCACCATATCCAATTGTGGAAGCGATACTCACTGAAGGTGGCAATCTATATCCAGAACCTATTCCAATAATATCAATCGAAGAAATGGTTCCTGCAACAGAAACATTTGCTACTGCTGTTGCACCCTTAAATGGTATATATCCATAGTTTGAACTCTGAGTTACCTTGGAAATTCTACCTGCGCTAGGAGTTCCCGTTAAGAATCTTATTACATTCTCACTGGTTCCATCAATAGTGTAATCAGTTCTTGGTTCTTGGAATACATTGTTTATCAATAGGATAGGATTGTTATTAATATCAACACCACTATTGACATCATTGAAAAGTGATGTTGTAGTATTTCCATTTACCTTAACAGTAAACTCTGTTGCGGCAATTCCAGTAAATGATAGAGAAATATCATCTAAAATAACATTCTTATCTTGTGGTTTGGATGGATCAAACTGTCTGGATAGAACCCTACCGGCAAATATGGATCCAGTTTGCAAACCTGCTGGACCAATTTTACCATATGGAGGAGTAGTGAAGTATAAAGTATCCCCAACAATATTAAAATCTCCATTTAATACTGTTGAAGCAGCTCCAATAGTGTGAACTCCACTATTTGTTCCAAGATAACCTCTCTCAACCTCAACCTTATCTTCAGCAATAACTCCAATAGTTTTGATGGAAACATACTCTTGATCGATATTAATAACATCTCCATTAGAAAGAGAATTTATTCCAGAAGAGATAGTAAGTACTGTTGTAGAAGCGCTGGATACGGGATCACCTAAAGAAACTTCTAAAGATTTTCTACGGAGAGGTCCCTGAATTACTCCATCTACCGTAATTACAACGCTACTATTTGGTTCTTTATATTCTAATGTGTGTGTTCCTGTACCATAACTTAATAAGTCAACAAATACACTTGTGGATAATCCAGAAACTTTGAATTTATTATCATCAATTTTATAAACAAATAGGGATCTTGGTAATTTATTTGTTCCTAAGAAAGATGGATAAAAACTAATATCATCATTTGGGGCCACTCCACCAATATAAGTTCCAGCAATAGAAACTAAGGAAGTTGAAGCATATCCAGAACCACCATTAACAATAAACACATTTTCGAGTCTTCCATCATTATCTCTAGTTACTGTAAATAATGCTTCAGAACCAACACCGGTAACGGAAGATGGAATATTAACATAAGAAGCATTTGCTTGAGCCTGTATCTGAGTAGCCGTTGTAGATGTAACAACAAAGCTCAAATCATTAGTTGGGGTGGCTCCACCCATATAAGTTCCGGCAATAGAGACCGTTTCTCCAACAACAAACTGGCTTCCACCCGTTTTAAGAGTAATACTCGTACTTAAAGCATTACCAGTAGATGCAGAGTATGTAATAAGAACATCAAAAGTAGCATTTACTCCAGACAAATCTCCGTTTCCAATTGCACTCAAAACTACTTTACTTGTGGGTCCTACTGGAACCAATACCGTAGAAATACCAATCTCTGCACCAACATCATTATTATATCCATTTTGAAGTATGGCTCCACCATTTATTGACCCTATTCCAGTAATAACATCAACGTCACCAGAAACATAAGATGTTGTTGCAATTCCAATAGGATTTCCAGTATAAGAGTAAATTAATTCTTGTCCAGATTGGAAATTGTGATTTGGCAATACGAACTGATTTCCTTGCAGATCAATGACTGTTGTACTTAATCCACTAAATTCTCTCTTAAAGAGTGGGAATCCCTTATTCTTTAATTTGAATGTAGATAGTCCAACTATAGAACCACCTCTGGAAAGAGAAGGATATGTAATGGATGTAGGAGCAAAATTGGATCCGAGTCCTACTATGGTAGTCACAATTCCAACATAATTTACAATAGCAGATCTAACATCCGCACAATCAGTCGAACCAATATTAGTTGTAGGGATCCCCGATAAACTTCCAGATATAACTGCTGATGTTAAAATTCCAACCAAGTTGGATATATTTGATCGTATATTTGCACAGGAATTTGGATCGGTATTAAATCCAGTAACAGGATCTGCAACAATAGTCAAATCTCTAACGTTTAATTGATTGGTAACAGCTTTACTGCAATAATCTCTTAGAGAATGGAAAGCGACCACAGATTCCTGTTCTTCACCTATTAATCCTGTTGTTAATGCAACTCCCGCTCCACTAAAATACTTCTTCGTTGCATAAATTATATGTTGATTTGTGCCATAATTAACATCCTCAGCAACTGCATCAATAATATATCCAAGGTCTCTATAACATTTCAATCCACCTGTAGTATAAGTTCCAACATTTATTGATGGTAAACTTGCAGTGTTTCCTGCGCCAATAACAATGGTTACAAGAGATACTAACGTGGAAATATTATTTTGGACATCTTGACATGCTGAAGTACTTGTATTGGATACTGTAGATCCAACTCCGACCACCGGTGGGCCTGCTGTTACAGTTAGATCTTTAATTGTCAATCCGTTTCTAACAGCAGACTTCATCAAATCTCTTGCCTGTTCAAAAGCATAGATTGATTGAGTCTCTTCTCCAACTAGTCCATTACTGATAGGAGTAGTACCCGAAACATCAAAATACTTTTGAACAAACTCTCTAGAATATTTGTTGCCACCAGTAAATATATCAGTGGATATTGCATCAACAAAATAACCAATATCTCTCTTACACTTATCTTGTGTACTGGAAACATCTGGGTAAGTCAGTATTAAATTACTCCATGTTGTATCGATAATTTCTTGTCTATTTTGTTGAATTAATCTATATCCATCATAATATCTTGATCTACCATTAGTTTGGTTGTCTCCAGGGAAATAAAAATCTGGGAAACTGACTGCTATAGAAGCAAGAGATTTATCTAAAATTTCTTTTTTATTAGCTACAATTAGATTTCTAGCATCTTTATTTCTATAGAGAGTTTCATTTGTTGGATCTTGTATTAGAGCAAAGTTAAATTCTTGGTCAACGGCAGTTTGATATAAAGTTGGTGGGGATTGATTGTTGATAACATATTGTGATAAGAATTTAACATAATTATAAGCAAATAGTGTCTCTTCAGTTTCATTGGAAACGTAAGAGGATCCCGCATTCCAATAAGCTAACCCAGCTTCAACTGACTTATTATTGGAATTATATTTTATATCATGTGCAATTGCATCAATGATATATCCAACATCTCTCTTACAAGTTTCTCTGTCATATGTGGAATTTGAACCAATATTTGGATAGTTATACTCAACAAAGGAAACTACTTCCTCTTGAATAAATTCCCTATTAAGGTTCAACATATCTGATGCGTCTGCATATCTTCCTCTCAAAGCCTGAGATGAAGTTCCGTCAAATTGATTAGAAATATCATCAATCTTCAAAACTTTATTTGTTTTATTGAGAATATAATTTCTAAGTGCAACTCCTTCATTAAAATAAACCCTTTCAACAGCACCATCAGGTAAGAAATCTTCTTCATATACTAATGCAAAATTATCTCTCTGATTTAAAGAAGCTACATTATCTAAATTAACAAGGAACTGAGAAGCACTTGCAAGAACAGATGGTTTTAAATTGGTAGATTTAGATATACCAACATTCGTTGACTCTAATGATGGTTTTGTTATTAGTTCAAGATCGGAGAATTCTTTGAATCCAGATGGGTGAATAATAGACCTAACGGATTCTCTCCACTTTGAATATGGAATTGTACTCTTAATCGAATAAGAGAACTTTTGATAGTAGAAGTTATCTGCGATTCTTTGTTGGAACTCATTCAGGATACCAACGGCATTATCAATTTGACCAACCTTATCTCTTGAAACTCCCAAAGTTGCATTTAGAGTAAATGTATCAAAATACTCTACTGTACCTGTAATCTTAGAAGATTCTCCAGTTATTTTATCTCCCAAACGAAGTTGTCCATAAGACTCGGATATTCTCAATTGATTTAGATCATTATTCCAACCATCCTCCATTGCTACGCCGTAGAAAGTAGGAGCCGTAACTTTTTCTTTAGAGAAATATTTTACATCATCTGACAAATTCATTTCGAGGATAGGCATATCCTTCTTATTGATAACATACCCTAAAGTAATATCAGAATCGTATGTACCAAATGCACCTGTAGAAATGCCTGCCATACTATAGGTTACTGTTCCGTTATTTTCATTAACAGATGTAACTGTAAAGAAAGCATAATCATAAGCAGAAGAATTATAGTTTGCAAGATGTCTTGTTGAAGCAGTTAATCTACAAGACTCAACAAAAATTTCATCTCCAACAGCAAATGGGAATACAGTTTCAGTTCTACCAAAACCAATAGGGATTAGATCCAAATTGGTCAATTCTAATGTAACATTATCTCCACTAGTTTGGATGAAGTCAATATCATATCCATTTGAATTATACAAAGAATATATTTCAAGTGGGCTGCTGAGATTTGTAACATTTTGCAAAATATTCACATTGGTAATTGACCCGCCAGAAACTTCTGCGGATAATTTTATATCCGTATTATCCTTTACATATAATTTTGGTGGATTATTATAATTTCGGCCCCCAGTTTGAATTCCAATACTTTCTATTGTTCTTATATCTTTTACTCCAACAATAGTTGGAACACTTAATGAAGGTGTAAGAGTTGGATCGGTTGGATAATCAAATCCATCTTTAACCCTTTCATATGTCTCCACAGATCCAATTCTTGGAGAAGTCAATTTTACAATTGCATTTTTTCCATTATCGGAAATAATACCATTAACATATGGTAAAGAAGAATATCCCTTTCCACCAAAGTTGATTTTAAGTTTATCGATAGGACCGGATGCAGATTTGGAGTCCGTGCTGTAAGAAATATTTGTGGCGTTATAAGAAAGTTCTTCCTCGGGAGTGGCCTTGCCTTTCAAGTTTACTGAGAATGTTTTATCGGAAGATACATTGATTTGGAATCTTCTCTGCAAAATATGTGGTCTCAATACAATCTTATTGTATCCGTTAACTTCCTTATCGGAAGATATTTGATTCTTTCTTTCATCAATTGGACTCTTTGGAATCAAAGTATAATAAATTAATTGTGGAAATAGTTCATTGGCAGTATTCAAAGTTACATTAGAATCAACATTTCCAGGGATTCCCTGTCGAACAACTGAGAACGTGTTTCTTGTTGCACCAATAAGTTCGATTCTTCTTTGGAAATCGGGATCTTCAAAAAATTCCAAGTCCATATCAAGTAGACTCGAATCTGAGAGATCAAATTTAAGAATATCATTCTTAACCGCAGTGATTGGAGGATTTAATGAATATAGATAGTGGGTTCCGCCAGCAGGAGCAGTTATTTTAATAAAATTGGATTCATAGACATCAGTTAAATATTCACACAATCTAATTCTATCATTATCCAATTTCAGAACAAAGTATGTTCTATCATTATCAAGTTGAGATACAACAGATGTCAATCCATTGTAAACAACTTTATCTCCAGTTTTTAGGGTATTGTTTAAAATGAGGATACTATTTGTATCATTATCAATATCTGAGCTCTCAAAAGTAGTGTTATCAATGACAAGTTTTCTAATAGTTTCCAAATATTTTAGTTTAACTGTTTTTAACTCATTATTCAAAATATTGAATGAAATATAATCACCAGATTGTAACTCGTGATCAGTTCTTGTTGTTGTTATACCTATAAATCTATCTACTGTGGCATCGACTTCATTTTCAATAGTTTTTAAAGAATGGGCATAACCAATGGTGGAGAAAGAAGAATCAAAATTAACAAACTCTAAACTATTAAGTGAAGTACCAATTCCTGAAGAAGTGGTAAATCCTAGTGTGGAAAGTCCAATGTAATCTCTACCAAGATTGACAGCATAAACAATAGAATCATTGACAATTTTTACGGAAGTTCCAGATCCAACTTCTTCTACAACAAGGCTAGTACCACCAACTCCACAACTATAAATTAGTGGTTGGCCAGTATAGAACTTGTGGCCGGGAATATAAACAGATCTGGGGGGTATAAATCTAGACTCTATGGTACTAGTACCAATTCCAACTAAAGATCTTGTAGATCCCTCTGTACCAGTTCCAACAGTCTCTTTTGGATCAAAATAAGTTACATAACTAATATTTCTGGTTTCACTTATGGGTTTATCGACAGTAAACTGGAATTTAGTTGGCAATAAAACTACTTTATCAATGCCAGCGGTATGAACCCCAGTATTGGAAAGTCTATTTACATAAAGAGTAGATCTTTCTGGGGATACTCTAGTGACTAATAAAGTTTCTGTACCTATTCCAATATAATCTTCAACAGAAAATCCAGAAACGTCATTGACCACAATATAAGTAGAAATTCCAGTATTGACTTCAATATCAATATCCTCAGACAACTCAACATCCTTGTTTTCAACAGAAACGGTTCTAATTCCTTCTATTGCGGAACAAGTTATTGTTGATATTCCACTTATAAGAATGGTTTCTCCATTAAGTATTTCATGGGGTTGATTGGTTTTTGCAGTTATTCTTGAAGATTTAATATCAAACTTAACATTTTCAATATCGGTATCAACTACAGAAAATTCCGATATGGTTTTTCCTTTTAAAGACGATACAACAATATTTGCAGATGATCCAGCATCATTTCTTGGAGAAATATCAACATAGTCATTTACTTTGTATCCTGTTCCTGGTGAAAAAATGGATACAGAAGTAATTCCAGATGTGGATACAGAAGATACTGTAAATTCTTGTTTATAAAGATCAGAAATCTTATCAATTAGGTCATAATATGACTCCTTATATGTTAGATAATATGGAGCAACGTTTCTACTTATACCAAATGATTGTATCTCTACATCTTGATTAAAACTTGGTAGGAAATTTTCTGTAATGGGTGTATTTTTAAAGAGATCCCCAACAATATATGGATATTGTGGTTGAGCTACGCCAGTTGCATCGATATTAACGGAAATAAAATAAGCATAAGTTCCGTTTGGATATTGGGGGGTAATACAAAATCTACCATTATATCGGTCAAGATCACCAGTTCCAGTATAAACATAGTCATTGACAAAATATCCGGATTCAAAAGAAGGTGGTCTAAGTCCACTTGTAGTATCAACTCTTAATACATAACCAGTTTTTATTTGTCTAATAAGTCCACCAACAAATGGATCATATCCATATGGTCCATAGATTGGATTGCCATCATAAGCATAACCAATAATTGGAGAGTGTGATAATGAGTCTCCTTCCAATCCAAACTGGTCAACATTATCACTTAGTTGATATCTAAGTATTGTTGGAGCATAGAAATTTACAAATTGCAATCCAAGATTTGGATTCTTACTTGGATAGGTTAATCCTTCATCACCATTATTAATCAGATTTCTTGATTTAACTACCTGGTTTATTTTCCACTCAAAAACATTTGCTAGGAATTTTGCACCAATTCCTCTATTTCTTATCTGCAGAGTGGTATCAGATGATCCATACCCAACCCCACCATTTAAAATATTAAATGAAACGACAGAACCATCTTCAACGATTGGAATAATTTCTGCAAAATTTCCACTTCCATACACAAAAATATCCGAGTCTTTACGATATCCTCTACCTCTGTTAATAATTTTGATATCTACAATACTTCCATTTAAGACAATTGGTTTCAAAATACATTCGGACGTAATACTTGATAGTCCTACTTCAGGCCTTCTGTGGAAGTTTATTACATTCGTACAACCGTACCCAATACCACCATCTTCCAAATATACATCTTGAACAGAACCCAAAACAACGGGTTCTAAAATTGGAGAAACTAATGCTGTAGATCCTATACCCGCCAAAGACTCTACGGATACGGTTATTGGTGGGTATCCAATTATGTGTGTACCTACTCCGATGTTGTTTAAACGTACAAATTTATTCTTTAAGTAATATTCATCAGTAATATCTGTGGAAAATCCTGCATAGGATAATTTAAACTTATTATTATCAAGTACTTTTACCTTGTAGTAATTTGAGGTTGACAATCCAATAATAGGAGTATCTGTATAGGAATAAGTTACAAGTTCCCCATTCTTAAACCCGTGTTTAGTTGCAAAAATATAAGAATCGAAGGTGTTGATGCCTACATTATCCCCTAGAGAAAGCTCTGAAGGAACTCTTACTTTTCTATTTGAATATCCACTACCAGCTTCTTTTACGTATACTTCCGTAATAGTATATTTACTTTTTAGTGTTTGAATGTCATGAAATCCCGAACTAATTCCAGTGATATTAATGTCATTTATCTTAGAGATAGAATCCGAGAATGTATTATACAGTTTAAGTTGTCTTGCACTAGAAACACCAACAAAATAATGAGAGTTATTAACAAGTCCCACTATATCATTGTTTCCATTTGAATTATAAATTACTTCTTCTCCATCATCCAAATTATGATTAGATGGGAATGTTATTGCATTTGTAGGAAGATCTACAGAACTTTCTGGTTTAAATCCAACTTTTAATCTGGTTTTAACAAGATTGGACTCAAGAATACATCCTGTACCATTACCACCACTAATGGTAATTTTTGGTTTATTTTGATATCCTATTCCGGGAGAAACTACTTTAATTTGTCTGATAGAACCGGAAATGTTTACATTTGCTTTGGCATCCGTTCCGAACTCATCTCTAATTTGTAATTGCGGAGGATTAATAACATCATATCCACTTCCACCATTGGTAGTTTCAATCGAAGTTAATTTTCCATAAAAGACATTCTCATCAAAAAGAGTTGGTGACAATGCCTCAACACCGTTTACAAAAAGTCCAATTTCTCTATTATTTGTGGTTCTCTTATTTTTATCGTCAAATACAAAAATATTTTTATTTAAATTAAATTTCTTGAGTAACTTTTGGTGTTGAAGTGTTTTATTTTCATATCCAAACTTCCAAACGGAATCACTTGTTATTCCCGAATTAGCTATAATATATTTTTTAGTAAATAAATCATTTTTACTAAAAGATAAGCTTATATTATTATTATTCAATTTAGTAACAAAGTATGCTCCTGTATTAATTCCAGAAACTTCCGAATCTACAGGAACATAGAAAACCGTCTCCCCCGTCGTATATGGATGATCGGGACAATATAAAATAGATGTATTAGACGTACCAACTACGGAAAGATTATTCTTGGTATCTTTACTAAAAATGGTGTAATTTGGCAATCCAGTTGATGTAACATACATTGTTTCATTATCACTACTAATGTATGTGTTCTGAACTCCCACGGGAATTTTATCAATATCTTCAAAATAATCGGAATAATGCTTGGCTTTTACAATATACTTTTTGAGGTTATTTGAACTAGATATATCAAAAGTAGCATTAAAAACTTGAATGAGGATTCTATTGGTATACTTTCTAATAGTATCTCCAGTCTCAAATTCAACCGATATTATATCTGCTTCAGAAGTATTTCCAAATTTATCCTCTAAGAATATTTTTTCACCCTTATAAAAACTTACAGTGTCATAAAGAATTATTCTATACTTATTCGAATCCTGTTGTGATACAGACTTAATATTATGTTTTGTGGGGACATTGTAAATCCAGTTATTAAACTCAAATCTATTGGAGAGATCCTTTCCAAAACCAGATAATTTTATCTTATCTCCGCCTCTTAGATTAGAAGTTTTTGAAAAATCAATGTTATCAATAACGTTAATAACTCTAAAATCAACTTTTGAAGTATTACCTACTCCAATATAACTATAAGCAAATTTTTCTTCAATTATATCTAACCCATACTCAAGAACTTTTGATACACCCGAAACTCCCAAAAATTGATTTGAGGTTTTATCTGAATATGTGAGAGTTATATAATTAGAATTTCTTGGTTTTACTAAAATTTGTCCAGATTTTGAAAATCCAATGGTAGAATCAACTAGTATAGTATTTTGTCCAACAGGAACTTCTTCTAAAATTTTAGTTTTTCCTGTGGCTTGAAAATTTCCACTAAAGGAAGTGGAGTCCAGAGAAATTTCGTATAATTGTTTATCAGCAACTGGTCTATATTCAACATTAAAAATAGAAGCGCTTGCAGTGCCAAATCCAACTATATCTTGATATAGAAAATTACCCCTAGTTTGTACTGGATCTCCACCAGAAATTTTTTCAACAAGAATATTTTTTGTAGTAAAATAAGAATTAGAAGATGGAACTATAGTATAATCTTGTGGTTTTAAAATTTCAATATCTACTCCATACAAAATTTTAAATAAAACTTTATATGAAAGATCCGTACCTTTAGATCTATAAAAATCTGTTGCTTTTGTTAAAATATTTTGAATGTCCAGTCCGGCGACAAAATCTCTTCCCTCAAATCCTGGAAGAAATTCGTACTTATACTTGCTAAAAAATTCTCTAATGAAGAGATTACTTAAATTATATACAATACTTCCTGCGGTATGTTCTGCTGATTGTGTTGAAGAAAACTGCAGAAATTCAGTATTAGTATTAGATTTTATGCTGTCAATACCACTAAATCCCCTAACACACTGTTTGAAGGATGTTGCGGTTTTTTCTTTATAAGTAATAATCTCATCATCTATCTTCAAAATTCCATAAGTTTCTGGCCAACCACTAGTGCTGCCAACAAAAATTTCATCATCAAAAACTAATACTTCAGAACTTAAAACGGTATATGGAGTCAAATTGTCAATAGTAAAATTGACAATATCTTTATAATCTTTTATGTTTAAAGCAAGATCTACCGCACCAGATTTAGCCTCCAGTGAGGTATAATATTGAGTTAAAAACTCTCTGAATAGAGGAGACTCTTCGTTTAGAAACTCGGGAATTTGAGATTCTAAAATATCTACAATTTTAACTTTCTTGATATCTGACATTTTATCTAGTATAATTTCCGTTTAAGTAACTTGAAGTTGGTGTAAACAGTGTGGCTGATGTATTTTCACCAGATGTAATGATATCTTCAATCATATTCACTACAGAAGTTCTAATATCTATTTGAAGATAGAGTTCTTTCAATCCAACGATGTCATTAGATTCAGGTATTGCCTGAATCTCGACAAATCCATTAGTCAATGTAACTCCTGTTATATTTACCACATCTAAAAGAAGGTCTCCTGTGGTATAATTAATACTTCCTGCATTATTTTTGACTATAACTGGAACATTATTTTCTATCTTAAAGAAGAAAAGTCTTCCTGTTGTATCTCCGGTTTGTACGTCACCCATATAGACAACATCGGATACTCCATCAATATAAAATCCACTAGATTTAATAGAATATCCACCTTTCTTAATATGAACCGAATTACCAAAACAAATCTTATACGTAGCAAAAGAATTTAATTCTGGAGTAATATCCAATCTCATTCTAACTTTTGTTATGTTAGAAGTTATAGCTTGATCAGTATTATCAATTAATGCATTAACCTTACTGTACTTAAATCTTCCACCAAAACTGTTAAGGTCAACAGAATTTGCATAAACAGTTAAAGTATTCAAAACTTTGGATCTTATAAATTCCGGATCTGAGGTTTGATTTTTATTATAATAGATAGTACTATCTAATTCAATGTAAAGGTATTTAAGATCAATTATTTGTGGTTGAATACCAGCAATTGAATATTGTTTAAGATTTCTAAGAATTTCACTCTTTGTAATTTCGGATAAAAAAGTTCCATTCCTTGGTTTTATTGATAGATAAACCTTTCCATATTCTGGCGGTTCAAGTTCTTCTCCACCATAAGCACTTACAGATTCAACGTTAGAGTAGATATAAGGAACTAATCCCTTATAATCATTTGCAGTTACTGCTCTATACTGAGAGGCATAGACTCTAGGAGCAAGATATTTAATAGAGTCAATCTCTTCAATGTTATCACCATTTGAAGATTGCTGTTGGGTTCTCAATAAAGATATACCAGAAGTTATTGATTTTAAATTATTATCTTTAAGAACACCCGAAAAAGTAAAGTTAGTACCACCATTTCCATCTTTTCCATTGGTCACAATGTATGTGACTGTTATGACACTACCTGGCGATGGCTTTTTACCTAGAATATTATCACCAAATCTTATTTCATATTTTTCGTCTTCTATTTCTTGAATTAAAAATATTCTTGATTCGGAATTAATATTCAAAATATTACTATATGAACTGTAGAGTTCTGTAACTTGATCCCTAACAGAAACTCTAATAGTTGTTGTATCAATATTTGGATTTGGAAGAATATATCTTTGATCTGGTTGAGATGGATCTATGGTGAAAGTACTTGTTAAAAAAGTGCCTTCATATATCTCCAAATTTTCAAACGTGGCGATTCCATTGATGTCCACAGGGGTCGTAACATCTTCGGGTATAGAGAATATATAATTACCTCCTTCAACAGCGCCCAAGGCGCACTGGCCCGCCTGTATTTTAACAGTTCTTGCGTCTGTACCAGCTACGTTGACGTTAAAACTTACTTTTGCTTTTGCAGCTCTTTTAGATCTTGGTACATAACCAATATTTCGTGCAAGAGATACAACATTTTCTCTGAGGGTAGCACTGTCCAAAAATACTTCATTAACTGCCATGTTAGTGTTGAAGGCAGTTATGTAACTATTATATGCAAGTAAATCAATCAGCGTAGAAAAATTAGACCCCTCAAAATCAAAATCAGTAAAATTACTGTTTGATCTAAGGTAATCTTTAATCTGAGTTCTAAGATTATTAAAATCTAAATTTGTAAACTGATTGAAAGACATTAGATTCTAGTTGGTTGTAAGATAAAGTCTATACTCTGAGTCGGAAGTGGAAGTCCAACAATGTCATATGCAATGGTGACATACAACTCATTACTCTCATCGGGATATGTTACTAATACTGAGGTTTTTCTAATTCTTGGTTCAAAGTTTCTCAGTAAAGTCTCAATTTCAAGTTGTAATTTGTATGCGATATCTGGGCTCTGTTGTTCAAAAAGTGTATTATATGTATTTGAGCCCAGAAGTCTGTTATAAAATCTTTCACCAACTCTAGTCTTCACCAAATTAATAACAGATTTTTTTATAGCATCAGCATCATTTATTACAATGATATCATTAGTTACTGGATTTCTCACAAAAGAGAGACTTATATCTTTAAATTTGCGAGAAATCGTTGCCATTACCCAAACAAATGGTATTTATTATATGTATAAGACCATTTCACCATTTTTTACCATATGTTGGTTCAGTGCCGTACTCCCAATCGTCGTAATCTTGGTCATTACGAATTTTTTCATGGAGTTCTGTCTGTTTTTTCAAGTCATGATGGTTTTCATAGTCCATTATTTCTTGTAAAAACTTACTTTTTTGTTCATAAACATCAACTTTTTGCATAGAACCATAGTCAGTAATCAATTTTGTGGTTCCCCACATACTTTTCATGTAGTCTGCGTCTCTATCAACGGGTGAATTTGACATTTTTAGCTCCTGATTTTTTAGATCAGAACTTTTTACGGGGTTGCTATCCCGAAATGTCTTGATTTTCTACTAGATTTACTTCTTCTCCAAGAATTTCTTCCAAATATTCTTTAGTCCAATAGTTATAATAGTCGGTTTCTGCCAATTTTTTACGAATTGCACTTAATTTTTTCTTCGATTGACACAAAATTAAGTTAAATTTCTTATTATTTGTCTGTACATCACCAATAAATGTGGGGACAGAGGCTAAATCTTCAAAAAATTTATAGTATGAGTACTTTTCATTGTAATGTTTTACCCATTTTAATACTTGTTCAGGTCTCCAAAAGTCCTCGACAATAAAAACGATGACATCATACCCTGATTGGGGTACAACATCATCGATTGGTGTTTCTAAAATTAATGTTTTTGAATTGGAAGCATATGGGCAGACAGAAAATCCACCTAATTCTTCTCTCGACTTGGATACTTCTTCGATCCATTCATGAATATATGCTTCCTTTTCAGTCATAAATCAACCTGCGGCTAGAGGTGAATTGGGATTTGGTTTTTGTGCTGCTGAAGATCCGTTTCTTGCTTGTGAAGCAACATCATAACCGAATACTTTAGCATCACCAGATGTTTCTGCAGGTGCATCTGCAGCGTTTGGTCCTACTTTTGGTGTTGATTCTGCCATCGTTTTTTACGTGTATCTATCTAGTAGTTATTTAGACGATCTGATAAAGTTACCTCTATCTTTGGTTTTTTATTCATATAAAGGTGTTTTAATCCAGACTTTATTGAGACTAATTTACCATCATCAACAAAATAAACTCCAGAAAAAGGTACTGAAGAGTCTAATTCACACATAAAATCTAAGGCTTCCTTTTTAGTTTGAATAAGTGGTTTACCTGCAAGATTAAAACTAGTATTCAACAGAATGGGACATCCAGTTTTCTCATAAAAACGAGTCAAAAGATCATAAAGAAATGGATTATCTTTACCAACTGTTTGGATTCTGCATGTATTATCTACATGGACAATTGTGGGAATATATTCTTTGACTCCATCCTTACAATCAAAATTGATTGTCATATACTCCGACTTTTGAAGTCCCATGGTATCAAAATACTTATCAAAATGTTCCTGAAGAACAATTCCTGCAAATGGTCGATACCATTCTCTTTTCTTCAACGTATTAACAATATCCTTTCCGTCCTTATTTCTAGGATCAAATAGGATAGATCTATGTCCCAAAGCTCTTGGCCCAGATTCGGGAGCACCTTCAAAGATGGAAATAATCTTCTGATCTTCAAGAATTTCACAAAGTTTATCTAGATCAACATCTTCAACTTTATGATATTTTTCTGAGGAAAGATCTTCTTCCTGATAATAATGATAGAAGTTATTTTCCGGAGTATGAATTGTACTATCGTTTGTAAGTTGACGATAGAGATTCATTGCACATCCGATACTATTACCAGTATCATCTGAAAGGGGTTCAAAATAAAAATTAACGTCAGGTAAGTTTTTAATATAAAAAGCATTTGCAACGATATTTAAACCGTATCCACCCGCAATACAAACATTCTTAATGCCAGTATTTTCCACATGTTTTTTAATTAGTGCAAGAGCTGCACGTTGAGTTTCCAATTGAACTTGTTTCGCCCAATTAGCATATTTTTGATAATTCTCTTTTGTTACCTTATTGATGATCTCTTCTTTCTTTTCTTTAAAACAAGAGGTCTTCATTCCAGGATTGGGTTCAAAGTCAATTTCTTCAAACATATCATCAATGACTTTGAAATTTTCATCAAACAATGGTTCATAATCTACATCTTCTCCATAAGAAGACAGTCCCATTGTTTTTCCATTTTCCAATGCATCCTGACCAATCATAGTCGTTGCAGCTTCGTAAGCCTTAACGATACTAAATCGATGAGTTGCATCACATTCAGAATCAAAATGACTCAAATAATCTGACACCTCTTGAGGCATTGGATCAAATTTTCTAGAAGTCCAAAAGTTTTTTTGTAGAGTAATAAACTCATTTGGATACTTACAATGAAAGACACTTTCAGATTCACGATACTGAGTCTGAAAGTCTACAAATAGTTCTGTACCATTTCTATCAATTACAATTGCGAGAGCTTCTTCAAAACCACTATTGTAGAATGCAACTGCAGCATGATTTGCATGGTGTTGAAAATAATTATTACTCTCAAGAGGACGAGGTTCCTTAAAAGTCAGACCAAATTTACTCCGAAGAATATTTTCAGTCGCAAGGAACCTATGCCCATCCTCAAATTGTTGCCAGGAATATGTCGCATAATCAATTCCATCAGATCCATAAATCTGGTGAACGAGATCAATACACTTTTTAGCGTGCATATCACGTTTCACACCAGAAAGACGTTCTTCTTTTACAAAGAATTCAATCTTACCATCATTAATTACGCACACACTACTATCGTGTGACGGGCATATTCCCAAAATTCGCATGAGTTATTATTTCTTCTTACCTTTATTTGATTTTGCTTGTGTATGAATACCTTTAAAACGTTTATCTGGTCTAGAATAGTTTTCTTTATGAACGTACTTTTTAGTCATGTTCAACCTTTCCCTTGTCCTCGATACTTTTTACGAGCTTTATTACGACTCGTTGCTGCATATTTAGTATTCATGGAAGATCCCTGACGAGTCAGTTTTGGTTTACCAGGACGATAACCAGTCTTACTCAAACCACCTTTTGCTTTTACTGCCATTTTAATACCTCACAATTGGTTTTATTTTCGCGCCAGAAATTGATTCAAAACGCGCCGAACATAAGTTTTCTAGGGGTTCTGAAGAACCCCCTTAGAGACCCGTAGATCAGATCACACGAGTCTTTTCGTGACCCACACGAATCTTTGGATCGCACCAGATCTCGAAACCTTTCTCCTTAGCATCGAGACAGAACGATACGTCCTCTCCACACATATCCTGAACTTCACCAGAGTCAAATACCTGCATCTTAGGAGCGAACCAGGGGTACTCCAGAGACTCGAAAACACCGTTCTTAATCAGAA
>Ga0222714_10000178_pt1 | contig 74970 bp, 59 predicted proteins | sample C33_3DmetaG_FD_165048 | JGI IMG/M metagenome (GOLD analysis project Ga0222714, IMG submission 165048) | Estuarine water microbial communities from San Francisco Bay, California, United States - C33_3D | ecosystem: Environmental > Aquatic > Marine > Unclassified | place: USA: California...
TTGATGTTCTCTAGGAATACTTCTGATATCCTTCCATTCACGCATTAGGTCGCGCATTTCAGAAAGGGTATTATCAGTTTCTTCTGCATTTACTAAAGTCCTTATTTTTTCTAATACACCCACTTTCTTTTTTAGATTTTGTAATTTTTCCTCCTCCGCACGCTTTTTTTCTTCTTCTCTAAGTGCTTTGAATCTATTAAAAACATCCCAAAGTTTTGTTTTTAAATCATCGGATGATGGTATGAAATCCTTAGGGTCATTACCTGCATCAATCCAAGCTTTTATTTCCTCAGGACGTTCAGATTGAGTGATTTTTTCGAAAGCATCTTTAAGTTCTAATAAGGTATCGTAAGCACTTTTTACATCAGCCGTTTGAACAAGTTTTTCGGCTTCGGCAATAATTTCTTCTTTTGTTAATTTACTGAAACGTTCACGTGTATTGTTCTCGTTTTGAGAATTTAATAATTCTTCCGCCTCGTTCAGTTGCTCGTGATAATTTTCAGAGTTTGATGGGTTCATTTTTATTTCCCTTTATTGATTAAAATGATTGTACTGTAATAATTGATATAACGCAGTAGTTGCTGCTTCTTCTCCTTTATGTCCATGAGATCCACCAATTCTTTCGTGTGCTTGATCTTCAGTTAATACAGTTAAAACACCCATAATATTTGGTTTGCTAAATTTTAAAGAAACATTCAAAATACCTTGAGTAGCAACTTGGCACACATATTCAAAATGTGGTGTATCTCCCTTGATAACACAACCCAAACAGATTACTGCATCTACATTTTCAGATTCAAATAACTTTTGTGATGTTAAAGGAAGTTCAACAGCTCCCGGTGTAGGGTATTCAATAATATGTGATTTAGGAACCCCCAGTTTTAACAATGATTTAACAGCGCCATTTTTTAGAACGTTTACAATTTGATCATTCCATAACGTGTAAGCAATTCCTATTTTGAATCGGCTTATTTCATTTTGATAATTTGAAAGGTTTACAGAAAATCCGGATAGCGACAAGGCAGCTCAGTTTTAAGGATTGTATTCGCCCAACTTTGCTTTCATTCGGGCAATATCAAGTTGTATAGAAGTCCCCTCAGGAGTAGTAGAATACGTCTCACCTATAACATTGTAAACACGCAGAGCAGATTTCCAATTTTCTAATTCTTCAAAATGAATACCGGCCTTCTTTAGATACGTAGCAGAGAAGTCATTTTCAGAAATCATTCCCGCCTTTTCAAATAATGAAGCGGCTTCTTCAATATCTCCTAGTTCAGAATGACATACGGCTTTCATTGAAATTATTGATGGAGCAATAATATTATCACGAGCATCGGTCATATCAAGATATTTTAGGGCTTTGTTGTAGTCTTTTTTCTGAAGGTATGCCATTCCCGCAATGAGTGCAGCTTCTTTGCCTTTGTTGGTTGAGCTGTAATTATCAGCTATAGAAGGAGCTGATACAACATTTTTACTAGGATTGCCATTCAATACTATATCAATTGAGTCCTGTTTAAAATAATAGAATACTTCAGCGAACTTTTTACTGGCCGTTTTTTCTTGAGAAGGCATATATACACCTTGTAAGTAATAAATTGAACCTAATGTAACTACAAAAGCTGCAGCAATAATGTTTATGCGTTTCTTATTGTTGTTATAAAAACCAACAATTTTTTCTTTAACACTGTTTAATTCAATAGAATCGTTCATATCGTAAAATGAGGGGCGAATATAGTAAATAAAAAGTACTAATTGTTAATCAAAAATAAAGGGATAATCATCTTCAACGTAAACATCCTTGAAAAGCTCAGATGCATCAGGAAGGGGAGAGTTTTCAGCGAATTCAACACTTGCTTCAACCATTTCAACAATTTCTTCCTCCATTTCTTCAAGTTGCTTTTCAGTAGCGTATTTCTTCTTAATAATGGTAGTCTTTGTAGTTTCGATTGGATCTTTATCTTTATAACTATTCAATTCTTCCTTGGTTCTATAACTTGCTGGGTCACTCATACTATGACCCTTAAAACGATAAGTTTTGATCTCTAAAAATGTTGGGCCATTACCTTCACGAGCAAATTTAGCTGCATCATAAATGGCTTCATGAACTGTTTCGCACTTCATCCCATCTACTTGATAACTCGGCATGTCATATGCTGCACCTATTTTATATATATCAAATAAATTTGTTGTTCTTTCAACGGAAGTTCCCATTGCATATTCATTGTTTTCACAAATGAATATAACAGGAAGTTTCCACAACATTGCCATATTAAAAGCTTCGTGTAAAGCTCCTTGTCTTACAGCACCATCGCCAAAAAAGCAAACAGAAACATTTTTGGTACCGTTATATTTTTCTGCAAGTGCCATTCCTGCACCTAATGGAATCTGGGCACCCACAATACCATGCCCACCAAAGAAATTGTGTTCCTTAGAAAACATGTGCATGCTACCACCTTTACCACCTGAACAACCGGTTGACTTTCCGAACAGTTCAGCCATTACTGCATTTGGATGAATTCCTAATGCTAATGCATGACCATGGTCGCGATAAGCAGTGATTACCTTGTCTTCTTTAGTTAATGCAGATACTAAACCCGCGGTGATTGCCTCCTGACCTATATACAAATGACAAAAACCTTTTATTTTTTGGCGACCATAAAGTTGAGCCGACTTTTCTTCAAATCGCCTTACTAACATCATGGATTTATACCATTCTAGATAAGTTTCTTTGTTAAATTTCATCTTTTAGACTTTAAATCAAGCGCGAAGATAAATGTTAACATACAATCAAGGAAATTGCTTGTTTAAATTTTATCTTCAATATTCTTTACCTTATCTTTAATCATACCTATCTCTCTTTGAATTAGTCTGAGTGTTGGTCCTACATCTTCGGAATTCGATTGATTAGGTTCTTCAAATTTGGGATTGATATAGTTAATAAATTTCCAGATTTCTAGAATATCTTGGACTTTTACGGTAAAAGGGCTATACAAAGGATTTGTGCTGCATAGCAAAAAGGACCCATCTTCTTCAATTCTATTGTATAAAACTTTAAAAACAATCCCTTCATCCTGAGTTATAACAATGTAAGGATGTCCATTTTTTACATTATGCCAATCTTGTAAATATTCTCCTGTTATGAAAGCGCCATCTACGACAGGGGGCATACTGTCGCCTGAAATGGGAAAAGTTCTGTATTTTTTGCTACTAGACAAAAAAGGTAATTTAAAAGCGGGGAGTACTTTTATATAACTTGGATCGGCATAACCTGAGGTATATCCTGCTTTTGCCTTTACAGGAACAAGTTCAACATTGTCTTCGTTGTCCTGATCTACAGTTGTTGCCAATACTCGAAGCCTCGTTCCGGTTATATCTATATCAAACCCTTTTTCTAGTTGAGTCAATTGACTTTCCTTCAAACTAGAAAGATTAACACGAATTAATTTATCGATATTTACTTGAAAGAAATCAGATAGTTTGATTATTACGGTAATTCCGGGTTCTGCTACTCCGTTTTCATATGAATTATAAGCAGAACGAGTAATTCCAAGATTTGATGCCACATCTTCTTGACTTCTTTTTAGTCTCTTTCTCAAAAGTTTAATATTTTCCTTCAAATACATAATTGAAATGATAATTAATCATACAAATATATGTTAATAATATTAACAATGAAGATTTTTTTAACAATAAATTATTAAAAATATTAACATGTCTTGTTTCTTAATCTTTTTCTTTTCAAGAATTTGATATTAATTTGCAGCAATGAAGTATTGGTTGATCAAATCTGAACCTTTTAAATACAGTTGGGATCAATTTGAGATGGATCAATCTACTTTTTGGGATGGAGTAAGGAATTACCAAGCTCGAAATAATTTAAGAGAAATGAAACATGGTGATTTATGCCTGTTTTATCATTCTAATGAAGGTAAAGAAATAGTTGGAATAGCAGAGGTTATTAAGGAGAATTATCAAGATCCCACAACAGATAGCGCTAATTGGTGTGTTGTAGATGTAAAGCCTAAAAACAAGTTTAAAAAAGCTATATCATTAGCTGAAATAAAGTCTGATCCTGAATTAGTTGATTTAGGAATGTTGAAACAACCAAGGTTGTCAGTAGTTTCAATTACAGAAGCTCATTTTAATCATATAATAAAATTGTCCAATGAGTAACGATAAAGCCTTACTTCTTAATCCTCAAAAGGTTGCGTTAATCACAAAGCGATTTGCTCTACAGATAGTTGAAAATCATAAGAGTTTTGAAAATGTTGCTATCCTTGGCTTGCAACCTCGTGGAATTGATTTAGCCAGGTGCGTAAAAAATGAGGTTTCAAATTTAGTAGGAGTTGATTTAAAATTTGGAGAATTAGATCATACGTTTTTTAGAGATGATATTGGAAGAGGAGAGATTCATATACCAAAGCCTTCAAAAATCGAGTTTTCAACAGAGGGTATGAATATAATTATTATTGATGATGTATTGTTTACTGGAAGAAGTGTACGTGCAGCGATTGATGCAATTTTAAGATACGGTAGACCTTCAAGAATAGAGTTAATGGTTTTAGTTGAAAGGATTTTTGAAAGAGAATTACCTATCAAGCCAGATTATAAAGGAATATCAATAGATAGCAGAAAAGTTAATCAAAAAGTAAAAGTTGATTGGCAAAATGATGACAATGTAAATGTTTGGTTATTGAATCAAGATAAAGTTTAAATAAATGTCTAGTAATAATTTAAATCACTTACTTGGAATAAAAGGTTTAAGCAAAGAGCAGATTGATTTGATCTTTAGTACAGCTGATAACTTTCTTGATTTACTTCAAGCCCCAGTCAAGAAAACCCCAGCATTACGTGATATTACAGTTGCAAATTTATTTTTTGAAAATTCAACTAGAACTAGAGTATCTTTTGAACTCGCTGAAAAACGATTAGGCGCTGACATTGTAAACTTCTCTTCATCATCATCTAGCGTCAGCAAGGGTGAAACTTTGATTGATACAGTAAATAACATTTTAAGTATGAAGGTTGATATGATTGTTATGCGTCATCCAGCCCCTGGCGCATCTCAATTTCTTTCAAAGCATGTTAAATGTCAAATTATAAATGCTGGAGATGGAACACACGAGCACCCAACACAAGCATTATTGGATGCGTTTTCGATGAGAAATCATTACAAAAACAATTTATCAGGAAAAAAAGTTGTAATTGTTGGAGATATTAAGCATTCTAGAGTAGCCTTAAGTAATATTTATTGTCTACAACTGCTAGGAGCAGAAGTAATGGTTTGTGGTCCAGCAACATTAATACCAAAGTATATCGAATCAACAGGTGTGAAAGTTAGCACAAACCTTGATAATGCATTGAGGTGGGCTGATGTTGCTAATATGCTGAGAATACAAATGGAGCGCCAAGATGAACGGTATTTTCCGTCAATACGAGAATATAGTACGCTGTATGGTTTGAATATGGAAAGGATGAAAAATGTAAATCCAGAATTATTGATTATGCATCCCGGTCCGATAAATAGAGGCGTTGAGATTTCTAGTGATGTTGCTGACTCTCACAATAGTATTATTCTCCAACAAGTTGAGAATGGTGTGGCTATTAGAATGGCAGTTTTATTTCTGCTTGCTCAAAAATCTTTGTAAAAATATGAACCCAATATTGGTTGAAGTAAGGCGTGGTGGGGTTTTAGAAAGTTTTCATCGTGGGGTTGTGTGCGTTGTTGATGCTCAAGGAGAGATAATTTTTTCAAAAGGGGATATAGAGCAGATAAGCTATCCAAGAAGCGCAATGAAGCTATTTCAACACATTCCATTGATTTCATCAGGTATTCATAAAGTATTTGAATTTTCTAGCAAGGAGATATCAATTATGTGTGGCTCTCATAATGGCGAAAATCAACACCAGGAAGTAGTCTATTCTATATTAGATAAATTGGGCTTGAATGAAAGTCACCTAAAATGTGGTGCTCAAAAACCAACATTAAAATCTGATTATGAAGAGCTTATTCGAACTGGGAAACCTGAGATGCAAGTACATAATAATTGTAGTGGAAAGCATGCAGGTTTTTTAGCCTTGTGTAAGAAAAAAGGTTACGATATTGAAAGCTATCTGGAATTCGATCATAAATTGCAGAAGGAAATTCGTAAAACTGTTTCGGTTTATTATGAAGTCGATGAAAATGATTTAATTACTGGAATCGATGGATGTAGTGCACCTACATTTGCAATGCCAGTTAAAAATATGGCCATTGCCTTTAAAAATTTGTGTAATCCTAATTCTAACATTACTAAAGTCCAATACAAAGCTTCTCAAGTAATATTAGAATCAATTAAAAAGCATCCTGAAATGTTAGCGGGCACAAATAGATACTGTACCGATTTAATCAAAGTTACCGAGGGGAGAATTATAGGGAAAACCGGTGCTGATGGTATTTATTCGTTAGTAATACCTTCTGAAGGCATTGGAATTACAGTAAAAATAGATGATGGTAAGATGGGGCCGCAATATCAAGTAGTACAAGAGATTTTGAAGATTAACGGATGGGTCTCACAAAAGGAATACAATAAACTAGAAGAGTATAGAAAAATTGAATTACGGAATTTTTCAGGTAAGGTTGTTGGTGAAAGTTTTCCTGTGGATCTTAATTAAGATCCAACAAATCAATGATTATTCCTTATCACCGTCCAAAATAAGAGGTAAAATCTCAATATTGATTAAACCTGAGTTACTCAATTTTCCTAAAGATCCTGTTCCAACGTATGCCGTGAGATTCATACATCATGGTTTGTCCTTCAATCATAGGTTGAGGTCCGTATTCAGTATTCATTATGCCGATAACTTTTCTCAATGAGAAGAAAGTAAATAAAGGCTTGCCAAGAATGTGATCTTCTGGAACATATCCCCACATGCGAGAATCATAACTATTGTATCGGTTATCACCCATCATCCAATAATATCCATATTTAAATGTATAATCAGAAATTGGTTCAGATCCACCTTTTTGATAGAATTTTCCTTCACTTTCAATAATATCTTCTCTTCCTTCATATTCTTGAATTGCTAATTTGTACCAATCCCAACTTTCTGAAGTTAACTTGATTGTTTCACCTCTTTTGGGTAAATAAAATGGACCGTAATTATTTAAGTCCCAACCATGTTTAAGGTATTTATTGTTTCTCGCATCAGGAAATAAAAACCTGTCGTATCCTTGATCTTCAATATCCAGTTCTAAACTGGCTACACCAGTATATTTTGCGATTTTTTCGCTATTTGTTTTCCAAGTGTAAATATGATAAGGATATAAACCTTCTTGTTGGATTTTGTCTTGATTTAATTTTGATAGTGAACTTGGAGTATTGAAGTCTCCCAATTCATTTTCTAATAAGAATTCTGTGGACATAGGGTATTTTAAAAGTACCAAATATCTCTGCTGTTGCTTCCCAAAAGCAGGAAGTGGAGTGTTATTTACAACTACCTTGCTATTTATAATTTTAATACTATCTCCTGGAATACCAACACATCTTTTTACGTAGTTATCTTTTTTATCAGTTGGAAATCCTTTGTCAGCTGGCCAATTGAATACAATTACATCATTGTTTTGGATTGTATACCAACCAGGAAGTCTCATATATGGAAATTCTACAAGTTCTGAGTATGCTTTAATTCCAGCTATTTCTTTTGGCGCTAGAACAGGAACCGTAATAGGTGTTAGTGGTATTCTCATGCCCACATTAGTTCTGCTAACTACTAAATAATCGCCAACCATAAGGTTTGACTCCATAGATGGAGTAGGGATTTGGTATAGATCAAAATACAATGCTCTCATTCCCCCTGCAACATAAGCCGCAAAAAGAATAGCATCTGACCATTCTCTAATACCACCCTGTTTTTTGAGGTTCTTTTCACGCCATTCCTTACTGCCAGCGCCACCTATGAATTTCAAACTTTTATCAAAAAACAAATAAGGGAAATAAGCAAAAGTAAGTACGATACCAGCAAACTGTTCCCAGAATTTATCCTTACCAAAACTTCTTAATATGTCTAGTTTAATATTGAAGCTAAATAATATATTAAGACCAGGAATAATCATTCCAATCATATACCACTTGGGTCTATTTACCAATTGTATCCAGTACCACCAGTTTAAAATAGGAATCCAGGCTAATAATGGGTTTTTGCCTGCTAGCTTAAACATTTTAGATAAACCTAAACGTGTTAGGATAAATGCCGTTATCCAGATGATAATAAATATGTTAAGATTATAACTGTTCATTTCAATTTTATTTTAATAAGTCACTCATTGTGTGTATGCCTGTTTTTCCGATTATATATTTTGCGGCTAAAACGGAACCCTTTGCAAAACCAAGTCTACCTTTTGCCTCATGTTTTATTTCTATGAAGTCGACATCACTTTCAAACTTTAGAGTATGAGTTCCAGGTACATTTGGTTCACGAATTGCCCTAATTGGGAGTATTGAAGTGTTAAATTGCGTTTCTTTATTTTCAATTAATTCAAAAGATTTGTATTGTGTTGAAGATCCAATGAGCTTTTCTCCAATTGTGATAGCTGTTCCCGAAGGCGCGTCTAATTTTTCTGTATGGTGAATTTCCTCAAGTGATGCAGTATAAGATTGATGTGGATTCATCAATTTTGTAAATTTTTCAGTTAGATTAAAAAACAAATTTACCCCTAAAGAGAAGTTAGTTGCATAAAATAGACTGCCATCATTATTTTTTACATATTCACAAACCTCATTAAATCTATCGTACCAGCCTGTAGTGCCAACAACAATCGGTATTTTTAAATTAATTGCATGGATTATATGCCTAACGGCAAGATCAGGCGTTGTGAAATCAATGGCAACATCCACTTTTAAATCGGAGCATTTTTCAAATGGGTTAAGTTCATCAAATTTATGAGTTACCGTAAAATTCATTTCGCCTGAAAGACTTTCAATTGTCTTTCCCATTTTTCCATACCCAATTAATGCCACATTCATTACAACAAAAATAGGTTAGTGGAATTTAATTCATGTAATTACAATTTTGTTTTAGGTAAAACTATTAATTTTACGTCGAATGAGTAAAAGAGGCAAGTATAGAACAGCATTTTATTGGATGGGGATTTCTGGATTGATTTTTATATTGTTTTTTCTCTCAATATTTTATTTCCAGAAAACAATTACTCAAGGTTACAAGCAAATAGTAATACCTAGGAATATTACAGAAAAACAACTTGATAATTATGTACGTGATTCCCTTGGTTTGTATGTTCCAGGTGGATTTAGTTTTTGGGCATCAAAGTTGGGATACAAGCCAAGTCCAAGCAAGTTTGTAGTTGACAATGGAATAAATTTTATTTCACTCCTCAGTAAATTACGAAAACATAGAGGCCAAACCGTAAATCTCGTTATTATACCTGGGAGTAATACTGGGAAACTCATTTCTACAGTAACGAGCAAATTATTGATCTCTAAAGAAGAGTTTGAAATTTTCATAAACGATGAATCTCAATTGTCAATTTTTGATGTAAATAAATATACATGGCCAAGTTTATTTCTTCCGAATACTTACAATATTGCTATGAAGTCAGGAATTTCTGAACTTTTTGAAAGAATGCAAATTGAGAAAAATAAATTTTGGGATTCTATTAGAATAAGCAAATTGCAAAGTCAAAGTATTTCTCAAATTGAAACTTACACTATTGCTAGTATCGTGACTAAAGAGAGTAATAAATCAGCTGAGTATGAAAACATTGCTGGCGTATATATTAATCGTTACAGAAGAGGAATGAAATTACAAGCTGATCCAACGCTTGTGTTTATTCGGGGGAAGGGAGGAAGGGTCTATAAAAAAGATATGTTGTTAGAAAGTCCGTTCAACACATATATTCATAAAGGGTTGCCTCCTGGACCTATTTGTATTCCTAATATAAATTCAATTGATGCCGTTTTAAATTATTCTGGACACCAATATCTCTATTTTTGTGCAAAAGATGATTTATCTGGATATCATAACTTTGCTAAAACCTATAATGAGCATTTAGTCAATGCCAGAAAATTTCAACGAAAATTAGATAAGTTACAAAAAAAAATAGGCACTCAGTAGAGTGCCTTTTTTTTATTTATTAAACTAAAATTACCAGCTAATTGCTGTTGAATTCCATTTATCTGTTTGACCTTTGTAATTAACATAGTAAATACCTTTTGGATAGTTTATTAACTCAATAGAATTGGTGTTTTTCATTTTTGAAATTAATTGTCCTTGATTATTCCAAATGGCCACTTCAGTCAATTTTACATCTGAAATAAATTGACCAGTATTGTGATTAATCCAGATATGAGGTTTAACGTCTTTTACCGATATAACTTCATTAGTTTTGGATTCTTCAAATGAGAAAGAATTGGTTACAACTTCATCGCCCGAATTGTTTCCATTTCCGTTTGCAACAATACCAGCAGCATAGAATGTTATTATTCCAGTACCTGCAGTTGGAGCGGTAAAAGAGGCTTCCCAACTATTTGTATTTTGATTTGTTGCAGGAGATGTATGTCCCCAAATCTCCGCACCTGAAGCCGAATAAATTGAAGTATTTGTTGGTGAATTAGATATTGAACCTGCTTTAACGTTAGAACCATCCATAGATGTTACTTGAAATCCCATCTTACTTGAGTTACCATTCATAGTAACTTTAATTGTGTAGGTTTTATCAGGCATGTAAGTACCAGTAACGACCTCTGAAGTTGTTGGATCGATCAATTCAACAGTAATTGAGCCATCGAGCATAGAGCTGTAGTGACAACCACTACAAGATCCTGCCGATTTAGGTGAACCTGTTCTGTTTCCTCCGGGTCCACTTGAGTTACCAAGAAACATTAAAATTGATACACCTAAAAAGGCTGTGAGAATTACGGGCTTTAGTATTTTTTTATTCATATTTTACAAACGTTTAGAAGCAAAAATAAGTTTTAAGACAAAACATGTTAATATTTTTTGCATTTCTCCCAATAAATTAAACAATTCAACGCTTAGGTTGTATTATTTTTGTCGCAAATATGAATAATCCAGAAAGTTATATTCCGATACTTATTCAAATCGGATTTTCTATCGGGTTTGTAGTGTTAGCTTTAACATTATCACAAATACTTGGACCTAAGAAAAAGACTAAGAATAAGTTAGAAAATTTCGAGTGTGGAATAGTGAGTGATGGAGATGCGAGATTTCCAGTATCTGTGAAATATTTTCTTTCTGCAATTCTGTTCGTGTTATTTGATGTGGAGGTGATATTTTTTTATCCATATGCAGTAAATTTTAAAGAAATGGGATGGGAAGGTTTTGCAGCCGTCCTAACATTTGTTGGATTTTTTCTTGCTGGATTCCTCTATGTATGGAAAAAAGGTGCATTAGAATGGGAGAAATAACTTAACGAAAATGGTAAAAATTGTAAATTCCCCTGAAGGATTAGAAGGACAAGGTTTCTTTGCCACATCTTTCGATAAAGTAATAGGTTTAGCAAGAGCTAATTCCTTATGGCCTTTGCCTTTTGCTACCAGTTGTTGCGGTATTGAGTTTATGGCAACTATGGGTCCAAATTATGATTTAGCTCGTTTTGGAAGTGAAAGAATGAGTTTTAGTCCAAGACAAGCCGATTTATTAATTGTCGCTGGTACTATTTCAAAGAAACTTGGTCCAGTTTTGAAGAAAGTTTACGACCAAATGGCAGAGCCGAAATGGGTTTTGTCGGTTGGTGCCTGTGCTTCAAGCGGTGGAATATTCGATACATATAGTGTTTTGCAAGGTATAGATCATGTAATTCCAGTTGACGTTTACGTTCCAGGTTGTCCGCCAAGGCCTGAACAAATTATTGAAGGGGTATTGAAAATTCAAGAACTGGCTAAAAATGAAAGTTTAAGACGAAGAGATAGTGCAGAGTACAAAAAGATGTTAGAAAGCTATAATATTGAACAGCAATAATGCCAGATTTTTTTGAAAATACCAGAACTATTATCGAAGCAGTTGATGATTCGGCTTCTTATAGTTTAGATAATTGGAATGAACATAACTTTATTGTTTCGAGTGATTTATTGTTTGATGTTATTAAAGCTCTAAAAGAAAATGGGTACCAATACCTAATAGATTTAACGGGGGCACATTACCCCGATACAGAGTACGAATATCAGGTAGTATATCATGTTCAAAATCTCATTGAGAATTTAAGGGTAAGAATCAAGGTAAATTTAACGACTGAAAAGAATGAGGTATCTAGTATTGTAGATCTTTATAATGCTGCGAATTGGATGGAAAGAGAAACTTTTGATTTTTACGGCATTATCTTTACTGGGCACCCTAATTTGAAGAGAATTTTAAACTTGGATGATATGGACTATCATCCTATGAGAAAAGAATATAAATTAGAGGATGAAACTCGTAATGATAAATCAGACAAATATTTTGGAAGATGATTGAGTTAGATTTAAAACGACAAAACGCTGCGGTTTCAACCGAGACAATCGATGGACAAATAGCCACACTTAATTTAGGCCCTACACATCCAGCAACGCATGGTATTTTTCAAAATATATTAAAGGTTGATGGTGAAAGAATTATAAGTGCGGAGCAGACGATTGGATATATCCATAGAGCTTTTGAAAAGTTATCTGAAAGAAGACCATATAATCAAATAACACCTATTACTGATAGACTTAACTATTGTTCCTCTCCAATTAATAATATTGGGTGGCATATGACTGTAGAAAAGTTAATTGGAGCTGAAATGCCAAAAAAGGTAGATTACATGAGAGTTATTGTTATGGAATTAGCGCGTATTGCTGACCATCTTGTTTGTAATTCCGTAATTGGTGTTGATACCGGTGCCTTAACAGGTTTCACTTACATGTTCCAAGAAAGGGAGAAAATATATGACCTTTACGAAGAAATTTGTGGAGCTAGATTAACTACTAATGTTGGAAGAATAGGTGGTTTTGATAGAGATTTCACTCCAGATTTTTATTCAAAATTGAATGCATTTCTTAAAGAATTCCCCAAAAGATTCGATGAATTTGGAAGTTTGCTTGAACGAAATCGAATTTTCATGGATAGGTGTGTTGGAGCTGGACCAATAAGTGCAGATAAAGCGTTAAGTTATTCTTTTGCAGGGCCAAATCTGAGAGCTGCAGGAGTTGATTACGATGTTCGAGTAATGAAACCATATTCTTCATATGAAGATTTTGATTTTGAGATTCCTATAGGGTCCGATGGTGACACTTATGATCGCTTTATGGTAAGACAGCAAGAAATTCGAGAAAGTCTAAAAATCATTCAACAGGCATTAGATAATATGCCCGACGGTAGTTACCACGCCGATATTCCAGATTTTTATCTTCCTCCGAAAGAAGAAGTATATTCAAGTATGGAGGCCCTAATATATCATTTCAAGATTATTATGGGTGAAACTGCTATTCCAAAAGGCGAGGTTTACCACAGTGTGGAAGGTGGGAATGGTGAATTAGGTTATTATTTGGTTTCTGATGGTGGCCGAACACCTTATCGATTGCACTTCAGAAGACCATGTTTTATTTATTATCAAGCTTATCCTGAAATGATTAAAGGGGCATTGCTTTCAGACGCTATTCTCACCATGAGTAGTATGAATGTCATTGCAGGGGAGTTAGACGCATAATTATTATTTATCGTGACGAGTACTGAAAAAAATATAGAATTTCCACAATCCATTCTCGATGAATGCAACAGAGTTATCCAATTGTTTCCAGAAGGCAAACAGAAATCTGCATTATTAAGAATATTGCACATTGCCCAGGCCCATTTTGGATGGTTATCGGTGGAAGTAATGGATTACATTGCTAGAATGTTGCACATTCAACCCATAGAAGTATATGAAGTTGCTACGTTTTACAGCATGTATGACACAAAAAAAACAGGTAAAGTGAAATTAGAGGTTTGCCAAACTGGTCCTTGCATGATTGAAGGGGCGGAGCGAATTATCACCCACATTGAGAAAAGATTGGGTATAAAAGTTGGGGAAACTACGAAAGATGGAATATTTACATTGAAAGGTGTTGAATGTTTAGGCGCTTGTGGTTATGCGCCAATGTTACAAGCAGGAGAGAATTTTCATGAGCATCTAACCGAAGAAAAAGTTGATGCTTTAATTGATGAGTACAGGGCTAATCCAACAGCCAATTATATGGGAATGATCAATGACTAAGAAGTTACTATTAGAAAATGTGCACATTGAAGGTATCAATTCCTACGATGTATACAGAAAGAATGGTGGATATTCGGCAGTTGAAAAGGCATTAAAAAAAATGTCTCCGGATGATATTGTTGAAGAAGTTAAGAAAAGTGGATTAAGGGGTAGAGGAGGAGCAGGATTTCCTACGGGAATGAAATGGAGTTTCTTAGCAAAGCCAGAAGGTGTTCCTAGACATTTATTGTGCAATGCCGATGAAAGTGAGCCAGGGACCTTCAAGGATAGATATTTAATGGAAAAAATTCCTCATTTATTAATTGAGGGTATGATACTTTCTTCATTTGCATTAGGCGCAAATCAATCGTACATATACATACGAGGAGAATATATGTTTGTGCTTAGAATTCTGGAGAAAGCTATAGCAGAAGCATATGCAAACGGATGGTTAGGAAAGAATATACTTGGAAGCGGCTTTGATTTAGATTTGTCAGTTACCCCTGGTGCAGGTGCTTATATTTGCGGAGAGGAAACAGCATTGATTGAAAGTTTAGAGGGCAATAGAGGGAATCCTAGGATGAAACCACCATTTCCAGCGGTTCAAGGATTATGGCAAAGACCAACAGTTGTTAATAATGTTGAAACCATTGCTGCAGTTGTTCCTATCGTTAATAATGGTGGCGATGAGTATGCTAAGATTGGAATCGGAAGAAGTACTGGTACAAAATTAATATCTGCATCGGGAAATATAAATAATCCAGGAGTTTATGAGATTGAATTAGGTTTATCTGTTGAAGAATTTATATATAGCGAAGAATACTGTGGAGGTATTAAAAACGGTAAAAAAATTAAAGCATGTGTACCTGGAGGTTCTTCTGTACCAATTTTACCTCACTTTTTAATCACTAAAACCGCTGAAAGTAATGATCGATTAATGACTTATGAAAGTCTTGCTGAAGGAGGTTTTGCAACAGGCAGTATGTTAGGTTCCGGTGGTTTTATTGTGTACGACGAAGACCAATGTATAGTAAGGAATACATGGAATTTTTCAAGATTTTATCATCATGAAAGTTGCGGACAATGTTCACCTTGTAGAGAGGGGACGGGATGGATGGAAAAAGTTCTTCACCGTTTAGAAAATGGACGTGGAACAATGGAGGATATTGATCTTCTATGGGATATTCAAGGCAATATTGAGGGAAATACAATTTGTCCGCTAGGAGATGCTGCAGCTTGGCCCGTGGCTGCTGCTATTAGACATTTTAGAGAAGAATTCGAATGGCACGTTACTAACCCTAACGAGGCTACTAAAAGAAATTACGGTTTGATATCAGAAAAAGTTTTTGAAAAAGTGAACGCATAATATGTCCGAGGAAATTCAAAAATTCAAAGTTACCATTGACGGCAAAACAATTGAAGTTGAGCCTGGGACCACCATACTAAATGCTGCTAGGCAAATAGGAGGTGATATTGTTCCCCCAGCAATGTGTTATTACTCTTCGTTAAAAGGTAGCGGAGGAAAATGTAGAACTTGCTTAGTAGAAGTTTCTAAAGGAAGTGAAAAAGATCCCCGACCAATGCCTAAGCTTATGGCCAGTTGTTCAACGACAGTTATGGACGGCATGGAAATTAAAAATAAATCTAGTGAAAGAGTAGTGAAAGCTAGAGGTGGAGTTGTTGAATTCCTTTTAATGAATCATCCTTTAGATTGTCCAATTTGTGATCAAGCTGGTGAATGCCATTTGCAAGATCTTGCTTATGAACATGGACATTCAAAGACCAGATATGAATTCAACCGTAGAGAATTCGATAAGATAGATATCGGTGAATATATCAAACTTCACATGACTAGATGTATTTTGTGTTACAGATGTGTTTACACGGCTAATCAGTTAACTGAAAAAAGAGAACATGGCGTTCTTAAAAGGGGTGATGCTGCAGAAATTGGAACATTTATCGAAAATAGTCTTGATAATGAATTCATTGGAAATGTAATCGATGTTTGTCCTGTTGGTGCATTAACAGATAAGACCTTTAGATTTAAAAGTCGTGTTTGGTATACGAAACCGATGGATGCATCGTGTAATTGCGATAAATGTTCAGGAAAAGCTGTGGTTTGGATGATAGGCGATGAAATTGCACGTGTAACTGCGAGAAAAGATGAATATGGTGAGGTTAAAGAATTTATTTGTAATGATTGCCGATTTAATAAAAAGGATACGAATCAATGGAATATTGAAGGACCAAGAAAGATTAAACGACATAGTGTTATCTCTGCAAATCATTACGAAAAGGAAACCCCAAAACATACAACTTTACTAAATAAAGCTTAAAATGGATAGTGCGTTATTATTAGAAAAAACAATTTTAGTTTCAATTTTAACACTTGTAACTTTGGGAATTGCAGCTTATCTCACATACGGAGAACGTAAAGTTGCAGCTTTTATGCAAGATAGGATTGGCCCTAATCGTGCAGGTATATTTGGACTTTTACAACCTATAGCGGATGCAGGAAAACTCTTTTTCAAAGAAGAATTCATTCCTAAAACTGCTGAAAAATGGATGTTTATTCTTGGCCCTGCAGTTGCCATGGTTACCGCTACTATTACTAGTGCAGTTATTCCATGGGGAACTGAAATACCAATTGGAGATCGAATGGTAATGCTTCAAGTTGCCGATGTGAACATAGGTGTATTATATATAATGGGTATTGTTTCGGTTGGTGTATACGGAATTATGATTGGTGGATGGGCAAGTAACAATAAATATTCTCTTTTTGGAGCTATTAGAGCTAGTGCACAAATGATATCTTATGAATTAAGCATGGGTTTAGCTCTGATTGCTGTAATAATGATGAGTGGAACATTGAGCTTAAGAGAAATAGTTGCTCAACAGGAGGGGATGAACTGGAATATTTTTTATCAACCTCTAGGCTTTTTGATATTCTTTATCTGTGCATTAGCCGAATGTAATAGAGCACCTTTTGATTTACCTGAATGTGAAACCGAGCTTATTGGTGGTTATCACACCGAGTATTCAAGTATGAAATTAGGTTTTTATCTTTTTTCAGAATACGTTAATATGTTTGTATCAAGTGCATTAATGGCAAGCGTTTATCTAGGAGGTTATAATTTCCCCGGAATGACATCAATTTCTGATCCCCTTTGGTTAGGAATTGCACAGGTTGCTGTAATGTTTTTGAAAATTTCATTCTTCATCTTTGTATTTATGTGGATTCGTTGGACCTTACCAAGATTTAGATATGATCAATTAATGCATTTAGGTTGGAAATCAATGATTCCGTTAGCAATTATAAACATGGTATTAACTGGAGCTGGAATACTCCTGTTCACTTAAGAAATTTTGATTAAATCATTTGGATTAAGGCCATAGTGATCTAAGGCTTTTTCCATTTTTAAGCCTCTACTACCTTTTATATATATGTAATCAGCTTTTAATGGATGTGTATCAAGCCAAGCTAATAAACTATCAATATCATCATATTTATAAGGATAATTCAATGCTGCAGCTTTAAATCTAAAGCCAACAATGTGTAACTCATTGAAGTTAAGAGAGGATGCTAAATTGAAAATTTCCAAATGTTCTTGATTTTCGAAATTACCTAGTTCTAACATGTCTCCTAATAAAACTGCTTTGGTTCCAGATAATTTAGAGAAAGATTCTAAACCTGCACGAACACTACTGGGATTAGCATTATATGCATCTAATAAAATCTTTTTACCATTTGTTTCAATCCATTGAGATCTATTATTTGTAGATTTATAAGAACAACCATTTTTTAGGGCTTCTTCAATTGAAAATCCAAAATATGTAGCTAAAGTAGTTGCTGCTAATAAATTATATACATTATAGTCTCCACTCAAGTATTTTGCTACATATACTGTACTGTTAACCTCAAATTCAATATTGGGCATTTCCTGCCTGAGTTTTGCATTAACATCAGCATCCGAATTAATGCTATATGTGATTTTGTTGGAGATCCTCTTGCTCATAGAGTCTAACCAAACATCATCTGAATTTATAACTGCTTTACCATTGTTTTTTATTAAATACTGATATAAAACACTTTCTTCTCTTGCAACATTCTCTATATCTCCAAAACCCTCTAAATGCTCTTTACCTATATTAGTAAGAAGTCCATATTTATATGGAAATAGCTGACAAATAACATCCATCTCACCTGGATGATTCGTTCCTAATTCAATTATTGCTACATCCGTTTCAGGCCGAACTCTAAGAAGAGTTAATGGAACTCCAATATGGTTATTAAAATTTCCATAAGTATGAATAGTATTAAATTTAGTACTTAGAATAAGAGATAATATTTCCTTAGTTGTTGTTTTTCCGTTGCTTCCTCCAACTGCAATAAACTCTGTATTCACTTGATGCGAGTGAAATTTTGCTAATTCACTCAAAATGATATTTGAGTCATTTACATATATATATTGTGGTCCACTCCATGATTCATTATCTGTTATTACATATTTGGCTCCAGCTTTTACTGCTTTATCCGCAAAAGCATTGGCATCGTATTTTTCACCCCTAAGACAAATAAACATACTACCAATAGTTATATCTCTAGTATCTGTTGATATTTGGTAATTACATTCTATATATTTTGAGTATAAATCAGATATTTCAGTCATTATTATAATTGTCAAAAATACGTTAATTGTATTATTTCGCCGATATTCTTCGTAACTTTGGTTAGCACCATTCAAATGATCAAGAATTTATTTTTTTTAATTTTATTTTTTAGCGGATGTGTTTTGAAATCACAAATACAGTATATCAGTTCTAAGGGTATTCCCGTTGAGATTGATGGATTTCAATTAACTGATCCGTTTATTGGTGGTTTTAATTCACCGCAATTTTCAGAGATTGATATAAATAATGATGATATTTTGGATTTAATTGTTTTTGACAGAAGCGACTTTAGATTATTACCGTTTATAAGAACCAACAAAGGAGAGTTGAATTATGCACCAGAATATGAAAAACAATTTCCATCTGGTAGGAATATTTACAAAACTGCAGATCTCAATAGTGATGGTCTTTTAGATTTATTTACCTTGAATTCTAGTGGTAAATTATTAATCAGTATAAATCGTTCACAACCAGGCGATACTCTTACATTCGAGCATTTAGGTCCTTGGTATTATCGCAATCAATACGATAGTAACTTTTCCGTTTTATATAATCCTTTATCTTTTAGCGGAACTATAACCGATATCCCTGCAATTGAGGATATAGATGGAGATGGTGATATTGATATTGTGACATATGATGCCTTTAATTTAACATACTACATGTTTAAGGATGTTCGTTCGGAAAAGGGTTGGAACAGTGACACCTTTGAATTTCAGAATATGGATTATTGTTTTGGGTATTTTTGGGAAAATTTCAATTCCGAAATAATTTTAAACACTTGTCCATTAGATCTAAATTTTGACATGAAACTTAAACCAAGACATTTGGGAGGAGCCGCTTGTTGGTTTTTTGATGAAGATAATGACGGTGACAAGGAAATGTGTATAGCTAATCTTGATTTTTCACTTATTACAAAGTTAGAAAATGGTAAAGCTGATTATTCTCATTACTATGACACCATGATATCAATCGATACGGCATTTTTAGATGGTAAGCCTTTTCATGATTATATTTTTCCAGCTGGCTATGTAATGGATGTAGATAAAGACGGGTTAAAAGACATGATTATAGCTCCCAATGCAGTATCTACGGGCAAACAAACACAACAAGTATACTATTACAAGAATACAGGTACTATTAATAGCGCTAAATTTGATTTACAACAAACAAATTTTTTGGTTGACCAAATGCTTGATTTAGGAGCAAAAACAGTTCCGGCATTTTTTGATTATGATCAAGACGGTGATATCGATTTATTTATTGCGAATAATGGGGATTATCACAATACTCTAGGTTTGAATGATAGGATTGCATATTTTGAAAATACAGGCACGAAAGATATTCCAGAATTTACATTAATGGACGATGATTTTTTATATTTAAGTGATTCAGGAATTCAGCAATTAAAGCCTTGTTTTGGAGATATTGATAACGACGGAGATATTGATTTATTAATCGGTGATGTAAAAGGATCTATACGTTGTTATTTGAATACAGCGGGTTCTTCTGCGAAAGCAACTTTTGAATATTCAACTAATGATTTATTAAACTATGTAAATAAATCAGGTGAGTCTGCTGCTTCTCCCGCAGTTTGGGATTATAATAACGATGGAAAAAATGATTTATTAGTTGGATTCTATAATGGAAATATTGCTTTATTTGAAAATACTGATGGAATAGGTATGTCATTTACCCTTATTTCAAACCGAGCATTTGGAATGAAATCTAACAAATGGTTAGTTGATATTTCTGATCCTACATTTTCATCAGTTGGAAATGCTGTTGTAAATGCAAGTGATCTTGATAATGATGGTTCAGTTGAGATTTTAGTTACTGGTGAAGATGGAATTGCTCGTATTTATCACCCAGAAAACCATAATATATTTGATAGCTTAATTGCAGATGAAGATTTTTTCATTAGACAAAATATGTTGTCAGATACAATAATTGCATTATTAGATGGTGGGCTTGCAATTGCCTCTGCAGATTTAAATAACGATTCAATTCCTGAAATTTTATTAGGAAATACGAGGGGAGGGCTAACCTATTGGAAAAATACACGAACTAAAAAACCCGATGCTTCTAACGACTATATAAAAAAATTAGACTTTAGCATGTATCCTAATCCAGTGAATTCTAATGGAAATATTATTGTAAATACACATTTTAATAGTAATATTTCGGTTTTTGTATTTAACTCTAATGCCCAACTAGAGTATGTTTCAATAATTAATAAAAATGAGGCGGGAATTAGAATCCCAATGGTGAATTGGGCTCCCGGAGTATATTATGTTAAGTTATTCGATGAAATATCTGGTATTAATTCCACTAAGAAATTAATTATTCTACCGCAGTAATTTCTTTGTTTGAAATTAAAAAATGATTTCTAGTGAAATAATATTCATCCTCTCTATTCGACGCAACAATAATTGCTTTATTAGAGATGTGTTTATCGATAAGATTTTTATATAATTCTACTCCTTTCGAATCTAAATTCGACAATGGTTCGTCTAATAAACATATTTTTGTATCTGTAAAAAACGATAAAACTAACTTTAGTCTCTGTTTCATGCCCGAGGAATAATTAATTATGGCTTTAGTTTTTGTTTTGGATGTAAATTGACATATATCGCAAAGTTCTTCCAACGTAAACTCTTTATAAAATGGTTTTATTTTGTTTTGAAATCTAAACCAATCAACTAAGCTTAATTCTTCAGGCAACTCCATTGCCGGTGATGAATGAGAATAATTATTATGTAAATCATAAACCATTAATTCTTTTCCTTGATTTGAATAATTAATAAAGCCTTCGGTTGGACCAACTTGACCAGTGAGCATCAATAAAAAAGTAGACTTTCCCGAACCATTATCTCCAAGAATTCCATAGGAATTACCTACGGTTAAGTCCATTTCAAGATTTACATTACGAAACAACCATGAATTATGATAGTTTTTACCGCAATCTTTTAAATGGATTCTATCCATGAATTATTTTGTAATATAACCCTTCATAACTCCACGATCAGAATCTTGAATAAATGCTAATATCTCATCACGCTCTGGAGTAGGAACGAAGGACGTTTCAATAAGTTTTAATGCTTTTGCTGTATTAGAAGATTTCACGAAAAGGGTCCTGTAAATATCTTGAATTTCGGCAATTTTGTCATTTTCAAATCCTCTTCTTCTCAATCCAATGCTATTTATACCTTCATATGATAATGGCTCTCTTGCAGCTTTTGTATATGGTGGCACATCCTTTCTAACTAAAGATCCACCACTAATCATAGTATGCTTTCCGATTTTTACAAACTGATGAACAAGCGCAGCTCCACCTAATATCGCCCAATCTCCTATGCTTACATGACCTGCAACCTGAACACCATTTGCTAGAATCGCATTATCACCAACCACACAATCGTGAGCAAGATGGACATAGGCCATTAATAATACATTTGCACCAACTTTTGTATAACCCAGAGCTTTCGTACCCTTGTTTATGGTTACATATTCGCGAATAGTAGTATTGTCGCCAATTATTGTAAGTGTTTCTTCGCCATCGAACTTTAAATCTTGAGGAATTGCACCAATTGAAGCTCCAGGAAATACCCTACAATTTTTACCAATTCTGGACCCTTTAAAGATAATTGCTCCTGACATTACATGGGTTCCCTCATCTATTTCCACATCGGCGTGAATGGTAACAAAAGGATCAATAACCACATTATCGGCAATTTTTGCCGTTGGATGTACGTATGCTAAAGGTTGAATCATGTTATTTTATTTTTACAACTTGTGCCATTAATTCCGATTCGCAAACTAGTTTTTCTCCAACCCAAGCACGTCCTTTCATAATACAAATACCTCTTCGCACAGGTTCAGTTAATTCTAACTTCATTATTAATGTATCGCCCGGAACAACTTTATCTTTAAATCGTGTATTGTCAATTTTTAAAAAGTAGGTTCCATAATTTTCAGGATCATCTACTGTACTTAAAACTAAAATACCACCTGTTTGTGCCATTGCTTCAATTTGTAAAACACCGGGCATAATCGGGTCTCCAGGGAAATGACCATTAAAGAAAGGTTGATCATAGGTAATGTTTTTTACGCCAACAACATAATTTTCTCCAATTTCAATTATTTTATCTACTAAAAGAAAAGGATGTGCATGAGGCAGCATCTTAATTATATCCTTTGTTGTATGAATTGGTTTTTCATTTGGGATATAATTAGGACGTCCTTCGAGTTTTCTTCTTTGTTCTTTTTTTATAGCTTGTTTTACTTTTTTCGCGAATGCAACATTAGATGCGTGTCCGGGTCTGGCTGCCATGATTTGGCCCTTTATTGGCATACCAATTAAGGCTAAATCACCAACCATATCCAATAGTTTATGTCGAGCAGGCTCATTACTGAATCTTAATTCTAGATTATTCAATAATCCGTCTTTCTTTACTTCTACCTTATCTTTTTGAAATACCTTTGCTAATCTATCTAACTCATTTTGCTCTACGGGTTTATCAACAACTACAATTGCGTTATTTAAATCACCGCCTTTTATTAAATTGTTATCTAATAAATATTCTAATTCATGAAGAAAACAAAAAGTTCTACATGGGGCAATTTCTTCAGCAAAATCATTAATGTGAGTCAATGAAGCATGTTGTGTACCTAAAACAGGCGAGTTGTAATCTACCATAACTGTCAACCGGTAATCATCTACAGGCATTGCAATTATTTCAACAGAATTATCTTCATCTACATAATGGATATTGTGTGGAATTTCAAAATATTCTCGATCTGCCTCCTGTTCAACACTACCTATTTTTTTAATTCCCTTAATAAATTCAATTGAACTTCCATCTAAAATAGGCATTTCTGGGCCATCAATTTGAATCAATGCGTTATCAATTTCAGATCCTACAAGAGATGCAAGAACATGCTCAATTGTTGAAATACTTATTCCATCTTTTTCTATTGAAGTTCCCCTTGAAGTATCAGTTACTAGATCACAGTCAGCATCAATTATAGGTTGATCTTCGACATCCAATCTTTGAAACTTATATCCATGATTTTCAGGAGCAGGACAAATTGTAATTGTAGCTGGCGCTCCGGTATGTAAACCTACACCTTTAAAACTAATTTTATTGCAAAGAGTAGTTTGTTTGGGATTGATTTTACTCATTTTCCTTTTTAAGAATGTTTATTTCCTTTTGTAAATTTTGAACTTGTTTAATTAACTCACCAATTTTCCTTGATCCAGCTACGGCACGAAGATACAAATTTATGTCCACAGCAGGGGTCCCCGAATATTTACCATTTTCTGTTTTGATATTGCCGGTAACTCCTGCCTGACCTCCAAATGAATTGAATGGTGCAATTTCAATATGACCTGCAACTCCAACTTGGCCACCCATTACCGTATTATGTCCAATTTTAGTACTTCCGGAAATTCCCGTCTGAGAAGCAATTACAGAATGTGAACCTAATTCAACATTGTGTGCAATCTGAACGAGATTATCCAATTTTGTACCTTCCTTTATTATAGTTTTTCCCATTGTTGCACGATCGATACAACAGTTTGCACCAATTTCAACATCTTGCTCTAAAATAACATTTCCTACTTGTGGTATTTTTTGATATCTACCATTAACAGGTGCAAACCCAAATCCATCACTCCCTATAACAGACCCTGAGTGTAAAATGCAATTATCTCCAATAATCGAATTTGAATATATTTTTACACCACTGAATAAAGTTACGTTTTTACCAACTTTTGTGCCTTCAGAAATTTGTACATGTGAATAAATTTGAGAATTACTTCCTATTGTAACATTTTCTTCAATGACAGTGTAAGGTCCTATGTAAGAATTTTCTTCTATTGATGCGCTTGCGGCAATAATTGCAGTAGGATGTATCCCCGATTTGATTTTATTTGGATTGAAGTATTTTACGAGTATAGTGCAAAAAGCAAAATATGGGTTGTTGTGGCTTATTAGTGTTGCTTTACAATCTTTCCTAGGATTAAAATTATCTGGAACAATTACCGCTGATGAATTGGTATTGTAAAGTGATTCTTCATATTTAGGATTTGCAAAAAAACCAAGACTTCCTTCACTTCCTTCTTCTAATTTAGCCACAGAAACAATTGAGCCATTAGAACCATGTATTATTTTTCCACCAATTTCGCTAGCAATTTTCTCTATCGATAATTCTATCATCACCACAAATTAAATACTTTCTTTCGTGGATAAGTCATTGAGTTATTAAGATTGATGTGTATTTCAAAAATTCTGTCTATTTTAGCCAACTTTAAAACCAAAATTAATATGAGTGGAACTGCTACAACTGCAAATTCAGGCCAAGGACATCCAAAAGGCCTGTACGTACTTTTTGTAACAGAAATGTGGGAGCGCTTCAGCTATTATGGAATGCGAGCACTTTTTGTACTGTTTATGGTAAAAGCCCTTTTTTTTGAAAAAGCACAGGCATCAGAAATTTACGGTAGTTATACCGGACTTGTTTATTTAACTCCATTAATTGGCGGTTATATGGCTGATCGCTATTGGGGAAATCGAAAATCAATTATTATTGGCGGAATCCTAATGGCTTTAGGGCAATTCTTCATGTTTATTGCAGGTAGTTTCTATGAGCAATCAATGGCACCTATGATTATGTATGGTGGATTGGCCTTTTTGATCTTAGGAAATGGATTTTTCAAGCCCAATATTTCAACTATGGTAGGGCAGTTATATCCAGAAGGAGATAAGAGGGTAGAATCGGCATTTACAATTTTCTATATGGGTATCAATTTGGGTGCATTTATCGCTCCTCTTTTGTGTGGATACCTTGGTGATACTGGGAATCCAGAAGATTTCAGATGGGGCTTCTTAGCTGCCTGTATGGGGATGATATTGAGTTTGATTCTATTTATCTCGCTTAAAAACAAGTACATTGTTACTCCAGATGGTGTACAGATTGGAGAAAAGCCAAATAATGCGAGAAAAGAAGACGAGGTAAAAGTACCAATTAATCCAAGAAGACTAATATCATGGATTGGTGTATTTGGTGCATTGTTTTTCGGATTCTACCAAATGGGTATGGATGTGATTGGAGCGTTTATTTTTGGCTCGGCGATTGCCGCCCCAGGTTTTATAATAACTGATTCAAGTTTAGTTAAACAAGAAAGAGATAGGTTATGGGTGATTTACATAGTTGCCTTTTTTGTTATTTTCTTTTGGGCTGCTTTTGAGCAGGCTGGTGCATCACTTACATTCTTTGCAGAAGAACAAACAGATAGAAACCTCTTTGGTTCTGTGATACCAGCTTCATATTTTCAATCAATCAATGCTCTGGCTATTGTTATTTTTGCTCCAATATTTGTTTGGATTTGGGGTTTCCTCGGCAAAAGAAATAGAGAACCCGCTTCTCCATTTAAACAGTCACTAGGATTATTCTTGTTGGCTTTAGGTTATTTAGTAATAGCAATAGGTGTAAAAGGTATAAATCCTTCAACTAAGGTTAGTATGATGTGGCTCGTGAGTGTTTATACTATTCATACTCTTGGTGAATTGTGTTTATCACCAATCGGATTGTCCATGGTAAATAAGCTTTCTCCGGTGAGATTCGCTTCTTTGTTAATGGGTGTTTGGTTTTTATCGACGGCGGCAGCAAATAAGTTTGCTGGTACATTAAGCGAATATTATCCAGAAGACATAGTTCTTGAGACTTCCTATATTGGAGATGCAGGCTCAAATGTTTTGGATAAATTAGCAACAAATACTTTGGATAGTAATTTCGTTAAAGACGCTCCGGATAAACAATATATGTTACCAGTTGCTACGATTACAACCGTAAAAATTGGTAAAGCTGAAAATCAAAAGGATAGCATAATAGGATTAGATTTTGAAAATTTAGCAGTTTTTGATGCAGCAAGCAAGTCTAATTCAGATTCATTACCGACTGTTAAACTTTTATCAAGCAACAGTATGAAAAGCGTTGAAGTCTTTAAGTTAAAATTGATAAAAGCTAAGAAAAAATCAATGAATAGTCCACTTGATTCATATTTTGAAAATGCAGTATTGTTAGAAAACGGAATGTTACTAACATCTGAAAAAATTCAAAAGAAAAATTCTGAGGGAAAATTAATCGATAAAGAAGTATTACAAGTGTGGAATTTAAATCCAGAAAAACCAAAGTTTGCAGGTTTCCCAATTGTAGATCTTTATGATTTCTTTATGATTTTTGTAATATTAGCAGGTGTTGCTTCAATTATTTTATTCTTCTTAAGTAAGAGGTTAATAAAGATGATGCACGGAGTGAGATAGTGATAATATTCAAATAATAATATAATTAAAGGTGGCGCAGGCCACCTTTTTTGTTTTCTTTGCGAATGTATTGACAAATCAAATAAAATGTCTGGTAATTGGAGCAGGCCCATCTGGACTTGTAGCCGCTCATAGTCTTCTTAAATTCGGGTATGATGTAACCATTATTGAATCATCTAATGCGATTGGTGGGATGTGTCAATCCAAACATATTTTTAATCAAATTGTTGATTTAGGCCCTCACAGATTTTTCTCTTCTGATAAAATCATCAACGATTATTTTCGTGAAATAATAGGTGAAGATTTTACCACGGTAAATAGACAAACAAGAATTTATTACAAGAATAGATTTTTTGATTACCCATTGAAAGTGGGCAATGTGCTGTCGAATCTAGGAATATTTCATATAGCTGGAATTCTTATTAGTTACGGATTAGTTAGACTAAACCCTCCAAAAGAAACAAATACATTTGAGGAATGGGTTGTAGCTAAGTTTGGCAGGAAGCTTTTCAATATTTTTTTCAAAACATACACTGAAAAATTATGGGGAATACCTTGTTCTAAAATAGATGCACAATGGGCATCTCAAAGAATAAAAAAATTATCATTATGGGAAACTGTTAAAGCCGCATTTATTGGTAATACAGGGAATAAGCATAAAACATTAATAGATCAATTTGCTTACCCTATTAATGGAACAGGTGCATTTTATAAAAAGATTGAGAATAATATTAATAAATTGGGTGGAGAGATCATTTTAAATACTAAAGTTGTACATCTAAAAAAAGAAAAAAATCAAATAAAAAGCATTGAACTAAGTGATGGAAGAAAATTAAAAGCTGATTATTATATTTCAACAATGCCACTTACGCATTTGGTGAATAATACCAATGATATTCCCAACGAAATATTAGATAAAGTAAATAAATTATATTTTAGAAATACTACTCTTGTTTATTGTGAAATAAATAATTCATCACTATTTACCGATAATTGGATTTATGTTCATTCTCCAGAAGTTCAACATGGACGAATTACTAATTTTCGAAATTGGTGTCCATCATTGTATAGAGAGTCTAAAAATTCAATATTATGCTTGGAATATTGGAGTTTTGAAAATGATCAATTCTGGCTTGCTTCAGATGAAGAATTATTTGAATTGGCTAATAAGGAATTAAGGACGTTAAATCTTTTACCTGAAAATTCAGAAATATTAAATAACCATGTGGTAAGAATACCAAAATGTTATCCAGTATATGAGACGGGTTATATGAATAATCTGCAACCAGTTGTTGATTATCTAAAAGGAATAAATAATCTATTTCTTATTGGAAGGTATGGATCGTTTAAATATAACAATCAAGACCACTCAATATTAATGGGATTGTTAGTTGCCAAAGAAATTGCCACAGGTGAAAAACAAAACCTTTGGGAGATAAATTCAGATTCTGACTATCAAGAAGATGCAGAATATAATCTTTCCGGATATAAGGGTTAATTAACTAACGAGTATTTTTGCTGCTTCTTTTATTAGTCTGTCTTTGTTTATTGGAACTACACCAAGTTCCTCACATACTAATCCACCAGATAAATTACTTATTTCAGCCAATATTCTTGGTTCTAAATTTAATGCTAAACAAAGTGCAGCAACACTTACAACCGTATCACCTGCACCTGAAACATCTGAAATATTTCTTACGTGTGCTGGAATATGAATAAAATTAGAATCAGCACTAATTATAACTCCTTTTTCACTCAGAGTAACCATTGTTTGGCTATTGTTTAACTTTCCCTCTAGTTCACTTATAGAAAATTTAATATCATCTACGGTTTCAAGATTTTCTTTACCTAATCCATCTTTAATTTCTTTTAAATTTGGCTTAAATAAATCCGTGTTTTTGTATTCAAAAAAGTTCTTTTTCTTCGGATCTACGATAGTTCTTTTATTTGCACTTTTGGCAATCTTAATTAGTCTAGAGATATTAGCAGAGCATAATACTCCTTTATCGTAATCTTGAAAAATCACGACGTCCACTTCATGGATTAACTCCTCAAACTTCTGAATAAGTAATTCATTATCTTTTTTATTTAAATCATCTTTAATTTCAGAATCTATTCTTAATAATTGATGCTGATTACCTATTATTCTTGTTTTTATTGTGGTTTTTCGATTATTTGATTTAATAATCCCTTTCGTATCTAAGCCATTATGATTGAAGAATATTTCGATTAACTCATTACCCGCATCATCATCTCCAATTATTGAACACAGAATAGGCTTACTTCCGAGTGAGGATAAATTCAATGCAACGTTTCCGGCACCTCCTAATCGAGAATCCGTTCTCTGAACATCTACTACCGGAACAGGAGCCTCTGGCGATACTCTTTCTACTTTGCCATAAACATATTTGTCGATCATTACATCACCGACAATAAGAACTTTTAGCTTCTCAAAATCTTTAAAGATTTTTTTGATTTCGTTTTCAGTCATTTTTCGGTGCAAAAATACTTAATTAAGCTTTTTAAGAGATTTGGATATTCTTAAAATAGCCTCCTTGATAGTTTTTTCTTCAGTTGCGTATGACAATCTTATGCAATTCGGGTTGCCAAAAGCATCACCGGCAACAGTAGCAACGTGGGCATCAGACAATAAGTGTAAACACAAGTCACTGCTTGTATTAATTTTAATTCCATCATCAGTTGATTTTCCTAAGTAATAACTAACATCTGGAAAATGATAAAATGCACCCATTGGATTACTCACTTTTAGACCTTTAATTTGAGTCAATAAATCACGCATCAAATTTCTTCTGGATTCAAATATTTGTTTCATTTTTTCAATCTCAGACTGATCGCCTTCAAGTGCTTCAATTCCAGCTGCTTGAGCAATACTATTTGAACCACTACTAACTAACCCTTGAAATTTTTCACAAGCCTTTACCCATTCCGCGGGACCGGCCATATAACCGATTCTCCATCCTGTCATTGCAAATCCTTTAGCTAATCCATTTATTGTTGCAACTCTTCCCTTTAATTCATTATAACTACCAATAGATTTTGTGCGTTCACCGTAATTTATTTTCTCATAAATCTCATCACTAATAATCATGATTTCAGGATGGTCCTTTAAAACTTGTACCCACTCATCAAGTTCCGTTTCAGACAAAACACTACCACTAGGGTTGCATGGAGAAGAAAACATCAATAATCTTGTTTTATTTGTAATTTTTGATCGAAGATCAGCAGCAGGAACTTTATATTCATTTTCAACGGAAGTTGGGATTTCAACGACTTTTCCTTGAGCATAATGAACCATGGCTGGATAACTCACCCAATATGGTGCAGGGATTATTACTTCATCTCCGGGGTTTATTAATGTCATTATAGCATTGAATAAACTATGTTTTGCCCCATTACTTACAATTATTTCATTAAGTCCAACCTGAATATTATTTTCCTTAAGAAGTTTATTTTGAATAGCTTTTCTAAAATTTAAAGTACCCAATACAGGAGGATAGTGGGTTTCACCACGCTTCATTGCCGCGGTTGCTTCATCGCATATGTTTAAAGGTGTATTAAAATCCGGTTCACCTATACTGAGACTAATTACGTCTATACCTTTTTCAGATAATTCTCTAGCTTTTTTCGTCATTGCCAAAGTTTGACTCTCAATGACACGATCCATTCGACTACTAAGTTTCATTGTATCACAATAATACCGAATACTTTAAACTTTTAAGGGTATTTTTGTCTTTGTGAGGATACTTTTTGTCGCGAATCGAATGCCATTTCCACCTTTCCGAGGAGATAAACTCAAAATTTACAATTTGGCAAAAGAATTATCAATTTCAAACGACCTAGATTTAATCACAATAGCTGAAACAAAAGAAGACATAGTATATATTAAGGAATTGAATAAATATTTCAAGTCTATCGATTATATATATATACCAAAATGGAAGTCCTATTTAAATGTATTATTTACTATTTTTTCTATAAAGCCCTTTCAAGTAGGTTACTTTAAAAGCAGGAAATTTGAGAATATACTTAATAAAAAATTACAAGAAATTGAATATCATGCGGTTCATGTCCAACACGTGAGGATGTCTCAATTTATTCCAGATTATATAATGGGTAAAGCAATTTTAGACTTGCCAGATGCGTTTTCTATGTATTGGAAAAGACGTTTTGAAAAAGAAGGAAACATATTCCTTAGGGCTTTTAATTTTATTGAATACAAAAGATTGGCGCGATTTGAAAAGAAAATAATTCCAAAATTTAGTAAAACTCTTGTTTGTAGCAAAGAAGACCAACAATACTTGGTAGATTCTACAAATGTTTCAGTTGAATTATTGCAAAATGGGGTAGATGTTCAATCATTTTTCCCAGATAAAAACATTCAATTTAAACAAAATAGGATTTTATTTACAGGCAATATGGATTATGCTCCTAATATTGATGCTGTTGAGTACTTTACACAAGAAATATTTCCCGAAATTCTTAAATTTCAACCTGATGCTCAATTTATTATTGCAGGACAACGACCGGTTTCCAAAGTAAAAGCATTGGCAAGTGACAATATTCACGTTATGGGTTTTGTTGAGAATTTGGCTAATGAATACAGAAAAGCACACCTAGTGGTTTCGCCATTACGAATTGGTGCTGGAACTCAGAATAAGGTCTTAGAGGCGCTTGCATGCGGTATCCCAGTAGTTTCAACTTATGTGGGTTATGCTGGGTTGGAAATGCCTAATAACAAAAATGGAGTTCTTCCATCGCGTAATTCTGATGAAATCATAAATAACATAAGGGAAATTTTAATTTCCCCTGAGTATAGAAATGAATTGTCTGAAAAAGGAAGACGGCATGTTGAACAGAATTTTTCCTGGAAAGGGATTTCACTAAAATTAGAAAATTATTTCAAATCATAGTTTATGAAGAAACCAATACAATCAATCAGTTTACTATTAGTCTTTTTGTCATTATTGAATACATCAAATGCGCAAAAAGATACGGGAATGCAACAATTTGTATCTCAAATCCCATTTAGATTCATTGGCCCTGCAACAACTTCAGGCCGTATTGTGGATATTGCAGTTAATCCTAAAAACCACAGTGAATATTATGTAGCATCAGCTTACGGAGGTGTCTGGAAAACAGAAAATTCAGGAACCACATACGAACCAATTTTTGACAAATATGGTACTCTCAGTATCGGTTGTTTGGCAATTGATCCGGTAAACCCTAATAGGGTTTGGGTTGGAACTGGTGAAAACAATAATCAGCGCAGTGTTGGTTATGGAAATGGTATTTATTTAAGTGAAGATGGAGGAAAGACTTTTAAAAATATGGGATTAAGGGAATCATATAGCGTTGGAATGATTACAATAAATCAAGAAAATACAAATGAAATATGGGTTGCAGCTTATGGAAATGTATGGGGCAAAGGGGGAGATAGAGGAATCTACCACACGGTAGATTGTGGTAAAACTTGGGAAAAAGCATTTTCTGTTTCTGAGAATACAGGTTTCAATGAAATACACATTGATCCATATAATTCAAAAATATTATATGCAGCAGCACATCAGAGAAGAAGACATGAATTTACATACTTAGGAGGAGGTCCTGAATCTGCTCTATATAAATCAGTAGATAATGGGAAAACATGGAATAAAGTTGGTAACGGATTCCCATCTGGCGATTTAGGAAGAATATCAATTGAATGTAGCGAAACTAAAGAAGGTAATATAATAGCCATTATTGAGGCCGAAGGTAAAAAGGGCGGTGTTTATAAATCTACAGATTATGGAGCTAGCTGGAATAAAACAAATGATTATCAAACATCTGGAAATTATTATCAAGAAGTTTATGCAGATCCAAAAAATGGAAATCGATTATTTTTCATGGATACCTATCTTCATTTTTCAGAAGATGGGGGAAAAACTATTTCGCGTTTTTCAGAAAAATTTAAACATGTTGACAATCATACTATTTGGATTGACCCAAACGATTATAAGCACTTATTAGTAGGTTGTGATGGGGGATTGTACGAGACTTTTGATTACGGTGAAAATTGGAATTTCAAAGAAAATATTCCAGTGACTCAATTTTACAGGGTAAGTGTTGATAATAGTCATCCTTTTTACCATGTATATGGAGGTACTCAGGATAATTATTCTTTAGGTGGTCCAAGTAGGAACAATACGGACAATGGAATAACAAATGAAGAATGGTATGTTACAGTGGGTGGAGATGGATTTAAATCTCAAATTGATCCAAAAGATTCTACTATTGTTTACAGCCAATGGCAATATGGAGGTTTAATAAGATATAACAGAACAACTGGTGAAGCTGTAGATATTAAGCCTAGTATTTCAAGAAAAGAAAAGCCACTTCGTTGGAATTGGGATGCACCATTGCTCATATCAAAATACGATAACAATAAGTTGTATTTCGCTGCTAATCGGGTATTCGCATCAAATGATAAAGGGAATTCTTGGAATGTGATAAGTAAAGATTTATCACGTTCTGTTGACCGTAATGAATTTCCAGTAATGGGTAAAATATGGGGGTTAGATGCTGTGGCTAAAAATAAAAGTACAAGTATATATGGCAACATTACATATTTAGTTGAAGGTAAAAAAGGGCAACTTGTTGCTGGAACAGACGATGGTTTAATATACATTACCGAAGATGATGGTGAAAATTGGGAATTAATAGGAAATGGAACTTACAAGGATGTACCTAACTGGGTCGAACAAATTGAATTAAAATCTAAGAAAAATGCAGAATTTGAAATTTATCCTTTTGTTAGTGGAATTCAAATAAATACTAAAAATGAAATATTTGCAGTACTAGATCATCATCGACAAGGTATATTTGATGCATTTGTTGTTAAATATACAAATGGAAAATGGGAGAGAATTGGAAAGGGGATACCAGAAAATCAGCCGGCAAAATCAATATTAATTGATCCTATTGACGAAGATATAATAACCGTAGGTACAGAATTTGGATTGTACATTTCAGTTGATGGTGGGGTTCACTTCCATAAGTTCATGAAAGGTTTACCACCCGTTGCGATTAAAGATATTGTTTATCAAGAAAGAGAAGATGATTTAGTATTAGCAACTTTTGGAAGAGGATTTTTAGTTTGTGATGATTATGGTCTGATTAGAGAGTATAAAAAATCAAAAAGCAATACAATTGCAGATAATACTCATAAGTTATTCATTCCATATAATAAACTTGGGAGAGCAGGAAATGGTTTTAAGGGTGCTTCTAGATTCAGAGGTGATAATCTTGATGAAAAACTAACTTTAAGATATTTTATTGATAACGATATTACTGATATAGAAAAGAGAAGAAAAAAACGTGAGAATGAAGCAAAAGGACAGGATTTTATATATCCTTCCATGGATTCAATAAGAGCTGAATCTACGGAGATAAAAAACAAATATTATATTTCTATATACAGTCTTGAAGATCCTGAAAATATTGTAAGTCAAATTGAAATTACACCTTCCAAAGGTTGGAATTCCGCGAAGTGGGATGTTTGCTATGAATTTGCAGCATTATCGTCGGAAGGCGAATTGGCTAATAAATTAAAAGGTCCTTATGTTAATGAAGGAAAATATATTTGGAAGGTTATATCTATTTCTCATAATGGAGTATTAAGAAACCATACCTCTATTGATACAATTGAAATAAAATACTTGTATCAACAAAATCATCGTAGTATTCAAGAAAATGTTGCGAGGATAGATAATTTAAAAAAACTCAATTCTAGCCGAAAAGATTTACTGCTCATCTCCAATGGATTAGAAGATTTATTCAATAAAACCACTAGGGTTATCGAAAATCAAGTTTGGAATTCAAATAATGTTGAAGTTTACAATAAAATTGTAAGTATCCAGAAGTCTATTAACGATATTCTAACTCAAATAAATGGCTCTGATCCTGTTGGTAAATATGAATTTGAAACACATAGTTCAATGAAAATGGATGTATTAAAAGTTTATTGGGAAATGAAGGGATCAATGGAAGCGCCCACTTTAACTCATATGAATGTAGTTGATGAGGTAAATAGGTATGTAAAAACTTTTATTGCAAAGTATGATAATTTAAATGATGAGTGGAAATCAATAAATAATAAATTAAAATTGATTGAGAACTAGTCATAGTTTAGTAACAAAAAAGGCCGAGCATTGCTCGGCCTTTTTTGTTATTTGAAAAATATATTATTTTACTGTTTCAGATTCCTCAGAACAACATGCTTTTTCTTCTTTCTTTCCAATGTACTTTCCATCTTTATCGTACATTTTGATACACTCAGCTCTTTGAGCATCAGAACAACCTTTTTCATCACATTTCTTCATACATTCTGCCAAGGTTAAACCTGCACATTCTGACATATCACAACAACTTCCGTCTTCATTAGTTGATTTAGCTGTACATTGTTTATCAGAATTTTTAAGCGTTGAAGTCATTTCTGTCTTGTCTTTGCAACAATCATCACCCTCAGCACAAGCATCACCTCCTACAGCAATGTAAGGAGCAATAATTAATGAAACTATTGAGGTTAACTTAATTAAGATATTCATTGATGGTCCTGAAGTATCTTTAAATGGATCACCAACTGTATCTCCTGTAACAGATGCCTTATGAGGCTCAGATCCTTTGTAAAAAGTCTCTCCATCAATATCAACACCTTTTTCGAATGATTTTTTAGCGTTATCCCAAGCACCACCGGCGTTATTTTGGAAAATTCCCATCAATACGCCAGAAACTGTGATACCTGCTAACATACCTCCTAATACTTCAGGTCCGAAAGCAAATCCTACAATTACAGGGGATAACAGAGCAATAGCGCCTGGCATAAGCATTTCACGAATTGAGGCCTTCGTGGAAATTTCAACACACTTTTCATACTCAGGTTCAGCTTTGTATTCCATAATACCAGGAATCTCTTTAAACTGTCTACGAACCTCTTTTACCATATCCATTGCAGCACGACCAACAGCACTAATTGCTAATGCAGAGAAAATAAATGGAATCATAGCACCAACGAATAAACCAGCAAGAACTTTTGCTTTATAAATATCGATACTATCAATACCTGCAACACCAACAAAGGCAGCAAATAAAGCAAGTGCAGTTAATGCAGCAGATGCAATAGCAAAACCCTTATCAGTAGCAGCAGTAGTATTTCCAACAGCATCTAAAATATCTGTTCTTCCACGAACCTCTTCGGGTAACTCACTCATTTCAGCAATACCACCTGCGTTATCCGCAATAGGTCCAAATGCATCAATAGCTAACTGCATTGCAGTAGTTGCCATCATTCCGGCAGCAGCAATGGCAACACCGTAAAGTCCAGCAAAAGCATAAGACATATAAATACCACCAGCCAAAACTAAAATTGGAATTACTGTAGATTCCATACCTACACTTAAACCACCAATGATATTTGTCGCATGACCTGTTGCAGATTTCTGAACAATAGACATAACCGGCTTTTTACCCATTGCAGTATAGTATTCTGTTACAATACTCATAATTGCTCCTACAACAAGACCAACCATTATAGCATAGAAAACATCCAATTTAGCAAACTCAACACCACGAAGTGAAAGGGTTTCTGGCAACAATAAATCTACTACAAAAAAACTAGCAATAGCAGTTAATACAATACTTGCCCAGTTTCCTAAATTTAGGGCGTTTTGGACATTACCATTATCATTCTTAATACGAACAAACCATGTTCCAATTATTGAAAACACCAATCCCAATCCTGCGATTACCATTGGCAATAATACAGGAGAAAGACCATCGTAATTATCTGTAACTTTAATTTCTGATCCTAATACCATGGTGGCTAGGATTGTTGCAACATAAGAACCAAATAAATCAGCACCCATGCCTGCAACGTCACCCACGTTATCACCCACGTTATCCGCAATAGTAGCTGGATTACGTGGATCATCTTCGGGAATACCTGCTTCTACTTTTCCTACCAAGTCAGCTCCAACGTCAGCAGCCTTGGTGTAAATACCACCACCAACACGAGCAAATAGTGCAATTGATTCAGCACCCAAACTAAATCCAGTTAATACCTCAATTGCTCTTTTTAATTCAATATCTTTTAGTGCTTCATCAGCTCCAGCAACAAACATATTGTAGAAAACAATGAATAAACCGCCAAGTCCAAGAACTGCAAGGCCTGCAACTCCTAATCCCATAACAGTTCCGCCGTTGAAACTTACTTTTAATGCTTGAGATAAACTAGTTTTTGCCGCATTTGTTGTTCGAACATTTGCTTTTGTAGCAATACGCATTCCGAAATAACCTGCTAACGCAGAAAAGAATGCACCAATCAAGAAAGCAACGGAAATAATCCAATGAGAATGAATCTCTTTGCCATTAACTTCAGTGATTGTTCCAGTATATGCTAACAATGCAGCTGCAATTACAGCAAAATAAGTTAACACTTTCCACTCGGCTTTTAGAAAAGCCATTGCTCCTGCAGCAATTTTTCCTGCAAGGTTTTGCATTTTCTCGTCCCCAGCATCTTGTTTTGATACCCAAGCACTTTTAATGGCCATTACGATAAGACCAAGTACTCCTAATGCTGGAACTAAATAAACAACACTATTATTCATAATAATTTAAGTTTCAAATAGGGCGCAAAATTAAGGAATCTTTATTGGTAAACACCAATTTTCATATGTTTTTACATTAATAATGTTCAGTTTATTGGAAATCAAGACCTACTTAATTCCAATTTTAAAGTCTTTGAACCGTTTTCACTATAAATGTTGATAAGATAAACACCGTCAATCATATTGGGACTCAGTTTAATTGAGGCATCTTTTTCCAAAGAATCTCCCTGCATCTGAAGCCTTCCAAGTATGTCGAATATTTCGTATCGAATAATTTGACAATTAGATTCAATAAAAAGTATACCACTGGTAGGGTTTGGTAAAATTCGAAGTGTTTCTCCATAAATCGCCTCAAAAGAGTTTGTGTGCTGAACTTCAACCATTGTCAATTTGCTGTAATTATGGTAAGACCCTGATCCTGTTGTGTCGATCCTAACTGCTGATATTGCGTATCTATAATTTCCTGATACCCAATTTCCATTATCTGTGTAACTGTTAGTTGCCGTAATTCCGTCATCGGAACTATGTTTCAAAGGTTCAATTTGAAAATTATTGAATGCAGCATCTTTCAATGTGAACACTTTGTAGTAATCAATATGTTCATCAGAAGGGGCATCCCAGTTTAATTCAACTTTACCATTAATTGAAGAGATTTTTATATTTGATACAGGCTTTGGCGGAGCAAGAGTAAGGGTAGGGTCTCCGATTAGCGCAATATGAATACCTTGAGCTGACCCATTGAAAAAACCATTAAAGTATTCATTATTATTATTCATTGTTAACCAAGCTCCAAGTCCAATATTAGAACCTACAGCCATATGGTGAACATACCATTTAGGAATTCCACCCCAAAAAGTAGCTAAAGATCCACTTGCAAGCGCTGCTCTAAGTAAATTATTTTGAGAATCCCAATCACCAAAATAACTACCAGCTAACATTGTAAACGCATTACTAAATTTGCCCTTATTGTTAGCGAAATCATTTGTGGTTCCTATTCCATTACAACTTTTATAGCTTCCAGCCCCACAACCATAACTCCATAAATAATTCTCTGAATTTTGAAACGTAAAATAATCTCGATCATCAAATACTGAATCAATACCAACAAAACAAGGAAAGTTTTGATATCCTGATGATGCCAGATTGAGAGAACTGAAATTATTATCAATTAGAGCACGTTTGATTACTTTAATCTTTCCAGTTCTCCAATCTGAGCATCTTTGTAAGTATTCTTTTAACAGGGAAGTATCAGATTCTAAAAATGCAGGCATATTAAAAAAGTCTACTCTACCAACCTGAATCTCAATTGGCGACCATGTTCCTTCAGTTCCGGTGCCTATAATAACAGAAGCATCAAATTTACCATCACCGGGCTCATTATGATGTCTAGCTTGGTTTCCAGTTGTACAACTTACACGTGTATCCGTCCAAGATCCATCGAAATCACCGTAAAAACAATCTGCTGGCCAAGCCCCAGTATGATTTCCAGAACCTTCTGCATGACCATCTGGTGGATATCGATGCCCAGTAGAAGAAAAATAACCTGAATAAGGAACGGGTACATGACCAATTATATAAATTGATTCCAATGGTTTGCCAGCCTTTGACAATTTAGAATAGATTGAATCCATTAAGGTGTTTTTAACCTCTGTAGGAGTAGAATTTCTGCTTGCATAATTAAAGGTGACAAAATGCCCCAAATCCCTTAATTCAAGTATTAAAACATCCAATTCATCTTTTAAAGGTGTAGCATAAGTTGAATCAATTAATAAATGAACCCAACCACGGTTAATATCTGGCTTGTAATCTTTTACACTGGCAATATATCCCAGTGAGATTATATTTCCCGATCCATCTACTCTGTTAATTAGCCATTCTGTTGGTGTTTCTACATCACTCGATGTTAGAGAATATTCAAAAAAGTTTTGATCAAATTCCGTAACATAATTGAAACTCTTACCCCAATCAAATAGATTTCTTTTGTAAATTCTATGTGTACCTGAAAATCCAGTGGGTATATCCCAAATTAATTTCATAGAATTATCCACGAATTTAATTTCAGCCATTACTACTTGTGTTTTTGCGACCTGAGAGTGAAGTATACTTGAATTTAAGACCATTAATAAACTCAATAGCGTTATTCTTTTAAAGAAGTTTCTCATATGATTTCCAAATATAAGAATTGCAATTCTAAAACATTGTTTAAAAAAATGATTGGCATATTATAAACATATGGAGAAAGACATAAAGTTTTGATTTATTTTCGCACCAAATTGTAGTCTTATTATGAAATACTTCAATATTAACAGATGGATTTTCACGGGATTGATTTTAATCAAAACAAGTTCTAATTTATTTGCTCAAAAAATCACAATTCCTGACGAACCTCGTGAATTGACACCTGCAGTAAATATTTATTATGAAGTAAACTCTTCAGAGATTACCTCGAAAGAAGAAAGCAAGCTTAAAGTACTGGTAAAGAAATTAAAAAACATCGAAGAGTATCGATTAATACTTACTGGACATACAGATAGTACAGGGAATGATGAATATAATTTAGAACTCTCAAAAGACAGGGTCGATAATGTATTCGATATATTGGTTGATTTAGAATTAAATCCCGATTTTATATTACCACCTAAATATTTTGGCAGATCAAAACCTAGAGTAAATGAAACTTCAGAAGAAAAAGCGTCTAGAAACCGAAGAGTAGAAATTGCTGTAATTGAGAAACCCAAGCCAAAACCAGCATCAAAGCCGGCCGCTCCAACTGGTCCTAGCTGTGAAGAAGATACAACTATTAAACTTTCTTCTGGTCTGATGTTGACTATGAAAAAGTGCGATGCTGCTCTTTTAGGTGCAAAATCGCGTAAAAAAGACTTTGGTGTTAACGTTAAAATGTTAACTACTCCAATCGATATTATTAAAAGTGGTGTGCCATTAGTTTACAAGAAGGACCAAGGTATGAGTTGGGTAGGGGTTGCTAAGATTGATTTTACAATAGATACTTGTTTGGAAAGACCGATAAAAGTATCCTATGATCCTAATAACTATGAAGCATACAAAAAATCAAGAGTTAAGGTTCTTGCATTGAACACAAAAACTAATTCCGCGGGTAGATCTAGAACTGGTGCAAAATCTGTAGTTCGAAGAGTTCAAGGTAGAGAATCTGTGACTTTTGAAATCAGTACTAAATGCCCGAGTAATCTGGATCCTGAAGGTGCGATGCTTTTAGCCGATGCAGAAGGCAAATCACATTCTACCATACTCAAGGACAAAACTCAACAGATTGAAGAAGCTTATTTGGTACAAAATAACCCAGTAAAAATAATCAAAGGCTTAAAAGAGGGAAATGAATTCGTTTTTCATTACAAAACGATAGAAGATCCATACTTTATTTTCAAATTGTCTGATGATTCATATACCGAAGAGTTATCTTTAGAGGAAATGTGTGGTCTTGATGAAAAGCAAAGAAAACAAAAAATAATCGACTCAAAGTACAAGATAAAACTTGAACATTTAAGGAATTAATTGGTTAAAAGTCTTAAGACAAAAGGATTTAAATGCAGTCATTAACAAACAGATCAAAAAACGTCGTTGATAAAAAAATGAGTTTGATGGAAAGAATATATCTTCCAGCCATTTTCAAGGGTATGAGTATCACTCTCAAGCACTTTTTTATGAAGAAAACGACAGTTTCGTATCCAGAACAGAAAAAGCCGGTTACACCTATTTTTAGAGGTCAACATGTTCTAAAGCGAGATGATGAAGGAAGAGAACGTTGCACAGCTTGTGGACTATGCGCTGTTGCTTGTCCTGCAGAGGCGATCACGATGGAAGCAGCTGAACGAAACAACGGTGATGAAAAACTATATCGCGAGGAAAAGTATGCAAAGACTTACGAAATAAATATGTTAAGATGCATATTTTGTGGTTTATGTGAAGAAGCTTGTCCTAAACAGGCTATTTTCTTAACCGAGCGTATCGTTGATGCTGATTTTGGCCGTGATGAGTTCATCTACGGTAAAGACAAACTAGTAGAAAAAGTTGATGAGCGCATTGATATTACAAAGCGCCAGATTTGGGAATATCAAAATTCATGATGAATAGTTTATTTAGTTTACCACTGCCTTTTTTGGTGTTGTCATTCATTACCATTCTATGTGCATTGTACGTGGTTACAAGTAAAAATCCAGTACATTCAGTATTGGCTTTAATATTAGCTTTTTTTAGCATTTCTGCTCACTATGTATTGTTGAATGCTCAGTTTTTAGCAATTGTAAACTTAATGGTTTATGCTGGTGCAATTATGGTGCTTTTCCTTTTTGTATTGATGCTTTTAAATTTAAATAAGGATAGTGAGCCTGTTAAATCTAAAATTTGGGGAATAGCCGCTACTATTTCGGCAGGAATGTTATTGCTTGTAATTACTGCAGCATTCCAAAAATCAGGTGTGGCTATTTACAAAGGTAGTGCAGATGATATTGGTTTAGTAAAAAATCTGGGTAGAGTGCTAATGACGGACTATTTGGTTCCATTTGAATTATCCGGAATATTATTCGTATCTGCTATGGTAGGTGCTGTTTTACTTGGAAAAAGAGAGTCGAATTCAGAGAGTTTATTAGATAAGGGTAATTCATAATGCAATTATTAAATATTTTTAAGTCTTTAGACATTAGCCATTACATCTATCTATCTACTGTTTTATTCAGTATAGGTATGTTTGGGGTATTATTTAGGAGGAATGCAATTGTTCTTTTGATGTGCATAGAATTAATGCTAAATGCCGTCAACCTATTAATGGTTGCATTTTCCGAATACATGGGAGATGCTCAAGCAAATGGACAAATGTTTGTGTTTTTCATTATGGTTGTGGCGGCAGCAGAAGCGGCAGTGGGATTAGCAATTATAGTAATGGTTTATCGCAATACGCGTAAAACTGATGTGAGTTTCTTGGATAGTTTGAAGGATTAATGAGTAATTTACTTATCATTTTAGGTTTCCCACTTTTTGGATTTATTTTCAATGGATTAGTGGGTAAATATTTACCAAAATCAGTTGTGGGAAGTATTGCTTCCCTTATGGTTGCAATACCATTTTTTGTCGCTTTTGGTATGATTGGAGATTTAAGCAATGATGCTCAATACTCAGTTAACTGGAAAGCATATACTTTTCTTACCCTTGATAATATTCCTCTGTCGGTTTCATTTACAATAGATAGACTGTCAGTTTGGATGACCCTTATAATAACTGGAGTAGGCGCATTAATACATTTATATTCAACAGGTTACATGAAGAATGATGAAGGCTTTTACAAGTTCTTTTCATATTTAAATTTCTTCATTTTCAATATGCTCCTTCTTGTTTTAGGATCGAATTTCTTGATGATGTTCTTCGGATGGGAAGGGGTAGGTTTGTGTTCATACTTATTGATTGGATTCTGGTACAAAAATGTCGAATTTGGGAAAGCTGCTAGAAAAGCTTTTGTAATGAACAGAATTGGCGACCTTGGCTTATTATTAGGCTTGTATTTGATATTTTCTAAATTCCATACTCTAGAATATTCAGAATTTAGTAATCAAATTGCTGCCGGAAATCATTCTGATAATTTATTAAATGCAATTAGCATACTGTTATTTATTGGAGCCATGGGAAAAAGTGCTCAGATACCACTTTACACGTGGCTACCAGATGCAATGGCAGGACCAACACCGGTTTCTGCTCTAATACACGCAGCTACAATGGTAACAGCTGGTATTTATTTGATAATAAGAAATCAAATTTTATTTGCTTTATCGCCATTTGCCACTGAATTTATTCTGTGGATTGGTTTAGCTACCGCTATGCTTGCCGCATTAATTGGATTAAAACAAACCGATATAAAGAAAGTACTGGCTTATTCTACTGTCAGTCAATTAGGATTCATGTTTGTAGCGTTAGGAGTGGGTGCGTACTCTACGGCTCTATTCCATTTAACTACTCATGCATTTTTTAAAGCGTTGTTATTCTTAGGTGCTGGATCAGTTATACATGGAATGCATCATGAACAGGATATGAGATTCATGGGTGGACTTAAAAAGAAAATGCCATTAACTTATTGGACTTTTTTGGCAGGAACGCTCGCAATTTCTGGATTTCCATTCTTTAGTGGATTCTTCTCAAAAGATGAAATCTTAGCAGCAACATACTCTCACGGACTTATTCCTTACATATTATTATTACTTAGTGCTTTGTTAACTGGCATTTATATGTTTAGAATGTTCTTCGTAACATTCCACGGAACATACAGAAATGAAAAATGGGATTATAGCAAAGTTCATGAATCTCCTTTAGTGATGACTATTCCATTAATGATTTTAGCAGTATTTAGCGTATTTGGTGGACTAATAAATCTACCAAAATACATCACAGAATCAGGATCTCTTGTAGAATGGCTCAAACCAATGTTGCCAATAATGGAACACCATGAAATCGGTCATTCTGAAGAGATTATTTTATTAGGATTAGCAGTTTTAGTATTCTTAACAGCATTAATCTACACTAGGATTGTCTTCCTCAAAAGAAATAGAGTTCCAACTGATTCGGAAACCGGATTTTTCTCTGTTATGAGAGATAAGTTCTATGTAGATGAAGCATACAATTTGGTTATTGTTAGACCGTTAGAGATTCTTGGGGATTTACTTCATTTAATCGGGGAAGGTATTTTTCTTAAGATATTTTCCTTTGGTATTTATCCTTTACTTCAAGTTGTGTCGCGATTAAATAAGCGAATTCAAAATGGAAATATAGAGTTTTATCTATTGTATATGATTATTGCAGTTATTGTATTGTTAGGCGTTAATTTGATATTTTTCTAGTGGAGTTATTATATATACCTTTAATATTGGCAATAGCATCTACGATGCTTGGTAAAATGCTTTCAAATAAATGGATTTGGAGTGGAATTTCATTAATAGCTGGATTCACATTAGTTCTTAATCTGCATTGTAGTCATAATTTCATTTTGTCCGAATCAATAGTTGATATTCCATGGCTTGGAGATAATATACGATTTAACTTAAAAGTTGATGGTTTAACATGGCTTTTATTGCTTTTAACGAACGGATTAATTCCATTTATAATTGCATCACAATCAGAAGATAAAGTTTCAAAAATCACACCTTTAATATTCTTAATGCAAGTAGGATTAAATGGTGTTTTCATGGCTTTTGATGGCTTGTTATTCTACATATTCTGGGAGTTGGCGATGATACCCATTTACTTCATTACACTAATTCATTCCGAAAGAGAACGTTTTAAAACAACTATTAGATTTTTTATTTACACATTTGTTGGTTCTCTAGCAATGTTAGCCTCCTTGATTTACCTATACGGGAAAACTGATTATTCCTCATTTTCTTATGATAATCTATTTGCGGTAAACCTTAACTACGCTGAATCAATATGGGTTGGATCTGGATTTCTATTGGCCTTCTTGATAAAAATTCCAGTGTTTCCTTTTCACTTATGGCAACCAAATACTTACGTGTGGGCTCCTTCTCAAGGATCAATGCTTTTGAGTGGTATTATGCTAAAGATGGGTCTATACGGACTGATTAGATGGTATTTATTATTAGTCCCTGAAAGTATAGATTTCTATCAGCCAATTGTTATTTGTTTAGCAGTTATCGGTATTGTTTATGGTGCACTAATCGCTATCAGACAAGACGACATGAAACGCATAATCGCCTATAGTTCATTGTCTCACGTAGGTTTAATTACTGCGGGTATATTGACATTAAGTATTGATGGTTTAAATGGTGCAGGTTTGCAGATGTTAGTACACGGGGTGAATGTTGTAGGTCTGTTTTGGGGTATTGGTTTAATCGAAAGAACATACAAATCAAGGGATTTAAATGATCTAGGTGGAATTGCTTCTAAATCAAAATGGTTTACCATAGGGTTTTTCCTTTTTGTAATTGGATCAGTAGCGGCTCCTTTATCTAACGGTTTTCCCGGTGAATTTATGTTATTAAAGTCGTTGTTTAACTACAATACTACTATGGTTGTTTTCGCTGGATTAACAGTCATACTATGCGCAGTTTATATGTTAAGATTGTTTCAATTTAGCATGTTGGGAGAGGGAAAGAATGAATCAAATAAAGACATGTGTATTTCAGTTAATCTGGAACTTATATTGTTTCTTATTTTATCCATTACAGTGATCCTAATCGGTGTATTTCCTCAAAATCTTATAGATATTATTAATCCTAGCATGGATCAAATACTTAAAGAATTATTAAACGTGAAAGGAGTTTTATCATGATTGGGGTTTCAATTATCTTTATGGGTGGTATTTTAACCCTATTTTTAGGGTTGAATAAACCTGAGCAATGGTCAAAGAACACTTCAGCATTATTATTATTATTGGCGAGTGCTTCTTCTTGGTTTGAGTATAAAGGCATTTTAAATTTTGACCTGTTATTTAAATGGGTTCCTCAACAAATGTTAGATATTTCAGGAACTACAGAATGGATGTCTGCATTGTTATTATTCCTTGGCTTTATGATAATGAATATCATGCCAAGTAATGATAAAAAAGGAGCTGATATTCCAGCATTGATGCTGTTTTCATTATCTGGAGGGATATTATTAATGGGAGCAGAACACTTTGTTATGCTTTTCTTAGGATTGGAAATTTTGTCAATCCCTTTATTTGTACTTGCAGGAAGTAATAAAGATAATTTAAATTCTAATGAGGCCGCTCTTAAATATTTCATAATGGGTGCGTTTTCTACAGCAATTTTATTGTTGGGAACGGCATTTATTTACGGTGGTACTGGTACCTTGAACCTCAATGAAATCCAATTAAAATTATCATTTGCTTCTCATTTTGGAGAATTTCCAATTTTGTTAAAAGCGGGATTAATTTTGGTATCAGTTGGATTACTATTTAAAGTATCCGCAGTTCCCTTTCATTTCTGGAGTCCAGATGTGTATGAAGGAAGCCCCAATAGAATAGCAGTTTTTATGGCCGTAATTGTAAAGATTTCTGGCTTTTATACTTTGGGAAATATATTTAATTCGTTCGCACCAATGTCAGCTTGGTCGGAACAATGGATTTTACCAATACTAGGAATTACTATTTTAGGTGGAAACATAATGGCTATTGGTCAAAGTAAGGTAAAACGGATGCTAGCATACTCAAGTATTTCTCATGCCGGTTATTTACTGTTGTTTATTCTCATTCCATTTGAAGAAAATATTAATGTATTAGCCACTTATTCATTTTCTTATGGTCTAGGAACTATTTCACTATTTTACTTAATGGATCAGTATTCTAGAGAAGATAAGGAGTTTAGTATGTATACAGCTTTGTTTTCTAAAAATAAGTTACATGGATTTTTATTAATTATAGCAACATTATCAATTGCGGGTGTTCCTTCAACGATTGGGTTTATCGCAAAATATCAATTATTTTCATCAGCATTTGCTTACAATCAATCTGCAGTATTAATAGCTTTGGTAGGTTCAGCGATAAGTATCGCCTATTACTTCAAACCATTTAAATATGCTTTCGATAATTCTGGATTTGAAAAAACTGATAATAGTGAACGATTTGAACTGAATTTAAATTCTGTTTATTTATTAATTTTAATTGTAATTACAGTGATTATAGGAATCTTTCCGACTATTTTAGAGTATTTACTCTAATTAAAAACGAATTCCGAATCGATATACTATACCTCCAAGAGGGTTTGTTTTACCGTAATCTGGATTTAGTGCCAATCCAACTAGTACAATAGTATTTAGTTTAGATTCATAAACAAATCCTCCACCAATAATTGGAGTTGTATACCAGTTTCTAACTCTATAATCTAAATCTGTGAGAGCATTTTGAGCTCTATATTCTAAATGTAGGAAAAAATTTGAAATAGGAATTCTCATCATACTTGTTACACCGTAATTTCCAGAATAGATCATCCTAAGATTATCGGAATACAATGACAAAACCCCGCCAGCGGCAAAGTAGAACCTATCCTTCAATGTAATGCCTGTGAAAGGAATCAACTCAAGCGAATAAACAGTTCCACTTCCAAATGCAGAAAAGTCAGTTCCGTTATATTTGATTTTTTCATAATCAAATTCTGACGTACCTGGCTCTTGAGAGTAATCATACTTATATTCAGGGCTTTGCCTGCGGTTACTATCTAAACCTTCATATTGAGCATGCGACTTATTCGTAGCAATAAAGATTAAGATAACACTAAATATCGCTAGTTTCCCTTTCATTTTCTTGTTTACACGCAATTATACATGTAAAATTGCAGTTCTATATGGAGAGCATTAAAAAGATTCATAATTTCTCGGCGGGTCCTTCAATATTATCTACTTATGCAATTGAACAGAGTATTGCCGATTTACAAAATTTCTCTGGTACCGGATTAAGTGCAATTGAAGTTTCACACAGAGGAAAAGAATTTCAAAAAGTAATGGATGATGCATGTGATCTGGTTAAAACATTACTCAATATTCCGGATACACATGATATTCTTTTTCTTCAAGGTGGAGCCTCAACACAATTCTTTCAAATACCCATGAATTTCCTATCTGGAAAAGCAGTCTATCTAAACACTGGTACTTGGTCGAAGAAAGCTATAACAGAAGCAAAAGCATACGGAGAAGTTATTGAGTGCGCTTCAAGTGCTCATTCAAATTTCAATTATATTCCAACTGGTTATGATATTGATTCTTCTGCAGATTATTTCCACTGCACAAGCAACAATACAATTTTTGGTACTCAAATGCAGGGATTTCCCTATTCTTCAGTTCCATTAATTTGTGATATGAGTTCAGATATTTTCTCGAGACCAGTAGATGTTAGCAAATTTGACCTAATTTATGCTGGAGCTCAAAAGAATATGGGACCAGCAGGGGTTACTTTGGTTATAATTAATAAAGAACTTTATAATAAAACAGCTCACAGACATATTCCTACAATGCTCAAGTATGATACTCATGCGGAGGCTGGAAGTATGTATAACACACCGCCTGTATTTGCCATATTAGCTTCAATGCATAATTTAAAATGGTTGAAGGATTTAGGGGGAGTTGAAGCTATCCAAAAAATAAATGAAGAAAAGGCTAATATTCTGTATTCAGCTATAGATGAGAGTCCTTATTTTATTGGAACGGCAGAAGTAAATTCGAGAAGTAAAATGAACGTTTGTTTTGTATTTAAGGAGGAACATCAAGCATTGGAAGAAAAATTCAATAATTTATGCAAAGAAGCGGGAATTAGCGGAATTAAAGGACATAGAAGTGTGGGTGGATACAGAGCATCCATTTACAATGCAATGCCAACTGAAAGTGTGCAGGTATTAGCGGATATTATTAAGGGTTTATAAAATGAAAATTTTAGCAAACGACGGAATAGATAAAATTGGAAAAGATTTGCTTGAAAAAGCAGGTTTTGAGGTAACTACAGAAAACATCCCACAAGATGAGTTATTAGTTAAAATTGATCAATTCGATGTGCTTATAGTAAGGAGTGCAACAAAGGTAAAACGTGATATCATTGAAAAAAGCAATTTAAAATTAATTGCACGTGCTGGCGTAGGACTAGATAATATTGACCTAAAAGCTGCAGGTGAGTATAATATACCCGTTGTAAATACACCAAATGCATCGTCCAAATCGGTTGCGGAATTAGTTTTTGCTCATTTGTTTTCGGTAGCCAGAATGCTACACCTTTCAAATAGAAGAATGCCTGAATTCGGCAAGGAAGAGTTTAAAATTTTAAAGAAAACGGCATCAAAAGGGTTTGAATTAGCTAATAAAACTTTGGGAATTATTGGTTTTGGAAGGATAGGGCAAGAAGTTGCAAAAATGGCAATTGGCCTTGGAATGAAAGTGTTAGTTTATGATTACAAAGGCCGATCATTTGACTTAACCGTTACATTTAATAAACATTACCAAACTAATAACTTTAGCGTAAACTTGAAGGGAGAAGACCTTGATACAATCTTAACTAGTAGTGATATAATCAGTGTTCACACACCAGGAAGTACTGAAGTTATAGGAGATAGTGAGATTTCAAAAATGAAAGATGGTGTTATTATTATTAACTGTGCTAGAGGTGGGGTGATTAATGAATCTGCACTAAACAATGCTGTAAATACAGGTAAAGTTGCTTTTACTGGAGTAGATGTTTTTGAATCTGAACCGCCTATAAATGATTCGATTCTTTCATTGCAAAATGCATCGCTTTCTGCTCATATTGGTGCTAGTACTAAAGAAGCACAAGAACGTGTAGGAATTGAGCTTGCCGAAAGAATTATTCAACACTTGAATTAAAAATGTGGGTTTATCCTCTAAAAACCTTATTACCAAAACCAGAAACTGTCAATGAAATTGCAACACTTGGTTCGGGTAAAATTCCGAGTAATGTATTACAAGCAAAAGCATTAAAGCTTGAAAATAATTATATACGTGTTGTAAAACCTCAGTTTGTACATCATGAAATAGAACAGGGTACTGATGCATTTTACCGTTGTAGTTTAGATTTTTTAAATAATCTAATTGACTCGAATTTAATCGAGTCAAAATCTGAGGCATTTTATTTATATCGTCAGCAACATCATTCTGGGGTTGATCTTTGTGGATGGATTTTGGGAGTTGACATCAATGATTATTTTAACGGTAAAATAAAAAAACACGAAAATACTATTAAAGCTAAAGAAGATAGACTTATAAAACATGTAAAAGTATTACAATCAATGGCTGAACCTGTGTTACTTACACAAAATCTTCCATCAGAACTTCAAGAATTCTCTGAAGAAATACTAATTTCAGATCCATATCTTAGCGTAACCGACGAGTACTTTAACACACACCAATTATGGATAATTAATAACACAAATGACTTAATACAGAATGCTTTTGAAGGTATTGACTCATTATATATTGCTGATGGGCACCATAGAATTTCTAGCGTGGCTAAATATATTGAATCGGAATTTGGTAAAAATACAAATCAAGGGATAATGGCCTTAGTTATGGATGAGTCTCAGGTGTTAATAAAGCCATTTTATAGAGTTTTAAAACATGTCAATCCAGAGTTGGTATTCAACTACTTAGATAGCCAAAACTTTGATTACGTAGAATCTAATAACATAGTAGATTATTCACAAATTCCGCTTAGAAGTGTATTATGCATAACAAAGGAACGTAGAATCTTACTTGATTTGAAAGTTCCAAGTGAGGATGCAAGTGCTCTTAAATCATTAGACATCTCTTTATTTGAAGATGAAATTCTTAAACCTGCACTTGGGATTTATGACAGTTCCAGTGATGATCGAATTTCATTTGTTAGGGGAGATGATCCCGTTAAAGATATTCAGCAAACTTTAATTGAAGGCAAAGGCGAAATTGCATTTCTATTTCATCCAAATACAATGACAGAGATTAGAAAAATTGCGGATGAAAAGAATATAATGCCACCAAAATCAACTTTTATAGAACCCAAACTGCTTACAGGGATGATAATTGACGATTATCGTCGTTAAAATAGGGATAGTTGATTTCTTTCGGGAGTTAATCCAAATACTGACTGAAAAAGGGCATTCATATCAACTAATACATCTTTTTTGATTGAATAAATTGAAGAAGTTTGTTTTGATTTCATAACTATCAATCCTGCATCTTTCAGTTTTTGAAGATGACCAGAAACAGTACTCTGAGAATATGGTAGTGCATCTACCAAATTTTGACAGGTACTTGAGCCGTTCTCTTTTAAATATAACAATACTTGGATCCTAGCTGGATGTCCTATGGCTTTCGTTAAATCCGATAGTTGATTTACCGAGTCCTCAAAAAACTGTTTGTTTTTCATACTTTATCGTTATTTACAAATATAGAAAAATTATCGAGAATGTTTCCATCTCTTATGGCTCCACAACCATATTTCTGGTTGTTCTAATATATCCTTCTCCATTTCACAAATAATCATACGATTTATTTCTTCAGATGAGTAATTTGAAGAATCAGAAACAATTATTTTAGATTCAGTGGCATATTTAAATCTTGCTAATCGTTTACATTTAAAATAAACAACTGGCATACTAAATCTTTTTGACAATTTCCCTGGTCCATTTAAAAAAGCGGTATCTTGAGCTAAAAACGATTCCCATTGGGCACCCTTTGCAGAAGCAGGATTTTGATCGGCTACTAATGCTGTTATGGTTTTTATATTCAGCTCTTTATTTACATTTAATTGCCTTAAAGTTTCATTCATTGGTACTGGAAGTGCATTAAACTTACTACGAGTTATGTACATTAACCAATTGAAGTTTTTGTTAGAAAGCGGTTTGTAAGTAATGTAAACTTGGAATTTCACTGTTCTTTGTGAAATTAGAGAAACCCATTCCCAATTGCCTGAATGACTTAATGCCACAATAATAGATTGATTTTCATTGAATAGTTTATCGTAAAGAGGTATGCTTTTATTAGATATTCTTTTATCAATCTCTTCACCTGTTATTGAAATCCCTTTAATTATTTCAAAGATTAGATCTGAAAGGTATTTAAAAAATTTCTTCTCAATTGATAAAAGTTGAGAATCCGACCAACTTGGGAAACTATTTTTCAGATTTTCTCGTACTACCTTCCGTCTATATCTGAGGATATAATATAAAATGTAATAAAAGATATTGCTTAATCCTTTGAGGAAAGTTATAGGAAGTTTTGACAAAAGCCAAAAAAACGGAAATACCAACAGTTTAAAAGAGATACTGGAATTTGGTATTTCCGATTTATACATGATTTATAAATAGTTAAAACGTTGACCTGATTCTAATCCAATTACAGAATAATAAATTAAATCTATACAACCTTGAATATCGTCTTTATGCACCATTTCTACAGTTGTATGCATGTACTTTAATGGCAGAGAAATTAGTGCAGAGGCTACACCAGATGCAGAATAAGCAAAAGCATCGGTATCAGTTCCAGTTGAACGACTAGCGGCAGTGCGTTGTATGGAGATTTCTTTTTCTTTAGAAGTATCGATAATATGCTTTAGTAGGTTATTTTGTACTGCTGGACCATAAGAAACTACTGGACCTCGTCCGCATTTACAATCACCCTGTTTCTTTTTATTGTAGAGTGGGGAATAAGTATCATGAGTTACATCAGTAACAATAGCAACATCTGGATTTATTCTCCTTGAAATCATTTCTGCACCGCGTAAACCTATTTCTTCCTGAACGCTGTTAACCACATAAAGACTAAAGGGTAGTTCTATATTGTTTTCTTTTATTTTTCTAGCAACTTCGGCAATCATAAATCCGCCGATACGATTATCTAATGCTCTTGCAATTAAATAATCATCCGTTAACCACTCTGAATTTGCTTCAAATACTGCGACGGAACCTATATGAATACCTCTTTTTTCAACTTCTTCCTTTGACGAACATCCAATATCTATAAAAATATTTTCTTGCTTAGCTTCTGGATTCTTATCGTGACGAACATGTACAGCAGGCCATCCAAAAACGCCTTTTATAACCTCCCCATTTTCAGTATAAACATGGCATCTCATGCTAGGAGCTATTTGAAAATCACTACCGCCATTTCTAATTACGTAAAGGTAACCATCATCAGTAATATAATTAACAAACCAACTAATTTCATCCGCATGTGCTTCTATCACAACTTTAAAATCTTTACCCGGGTTAATCACCCCAACCGCTGTACCATATACATCCACAAATTCTTCATCGATAAATGACTTTAAATAATTTAACCAAATTTTCTGTCCTGAAGATTCAAAACCAGTAGGGCTAACATTATCCAAATAACGATGCAAGAAATCTTTCGAGCTTTTTTCCATAATCACAAATTTAAGCAATAATGATTGAGTGAAGAAAAATTAAAGGAGTAGAGATTTGAACTTAAAAACTCAGTTATATTAAAAACGCAAAATAATACTGTGAATTCTAAAAATAAGAAAAGCCCCGCTTTCGCGAGGCTCTTTTTTTTTGTGGGAGCTACAGGATTCGAACCTGTGACCCTCTGCTTGTAAGGCAGATGCTCTGAACCAACTGAGCTAAGCTCCCTTTTTGCTTTAGGGAGTGCAAATATAGATAAAGAATTGATTATTGATTGCAGTATTTTGAAAAAAAATTCAAAAAAATCACACCATCGAATTAAATCAATTGTAAATCTATATTTTACGATTGAATAAATTTTACAAAATCCTTCGGTTCAACATCTATGGTCTCCCATTTTTGAACCTTAACCTGTCCTGCATTACCGCCTTTTATCTTTGATACAAACTTTCGTTCTGCATACATTACTGTTTGCAACGCTTGATTTTTACCTTTCGAATAGAATGCTGTAATGCTTGCCGCTATTTCTAGGTCTTTATTTTTCAATTGTGATAAATTGATTTTTCTAATTAATCCATGAGAACCCGCAACACCAGATGCATGCATCCAAATATCATTTTTTGTAGCATTTCTGAGGATCCAATCATTACTCTTTGCATTTTTACCAACCCAAAATTCAATTCCATTCCATGAATATTTCCTAGCTGTAGACTGGTTTTGTTTTCCAGGACTCGCAGCTTTCTCTTTTAAAGAGAATTTCAGATTTTGAAAATCTGTAAGTGTTGTAACTTTACTTAGTTCTTCTAGATCATTATTCGTTTTAGAGATTAATTCCGCCGTATTGTTCAATTTCTCTTCAATTGCAGCCAATTCTAAAGACTCATTTTTCGCCTTTTTGTAAAACTTCTCAGCATTCTGAGAAGCAGTAAGTTCTTTATTTAGCTTTATCCTTATTCGATTACCTGTAAAATAATCAGTTATCAATGCTTCTGAAACCCCTTTTTTAATACTGTGAGCATTGCTCATTACAAGATCTCCAATTTCTTTATAACTTCTTCTTTCTTGCAAAATAGACCTTTGTTGTTGAAGACCTGTGTTGTACGAATTTAACTTTGTTAACTTCTTTATTAAATCAGTTTTTAATAATCTATATTTACTATTGAAGTAATATGCCTTAACTAATTGTTTTATAATCTTATCGATATTTTCAAAAACTGATTTTTTTGATATTTCTATACCATATTCAACTAGTTCTATTTTGCCATTTGAATATTGAAATTTCATATCCAAATTGGCGTAACTTTCAAAGAATTTATTAAAATCAAAGCAATCCCAGAAAACTTCATCTTTTGATATAATATTTTTAAATTTAATAAGATATTCCTTCAAAGCAGTAGGATTAATTGGTTTATTTAATTCCCACCACCGCTCATCATTTTCGTCAAGGATAAAATTCCAATCTTCCTTAAAATTTAAACGAAAAACTTGAACCACTGAATTATTAGACCCTAATAAAATAACGTTTGAAAATCTTCCGAAGCCTTTAAAAACAAGTTTAAAGTTATTGGAGAAGTCGATCCTAACCAAGCGATCTAAGAACATTACTGAAACAGATTTTACAATCTCTCCATTTAATGCTTTTAATTGAACGAGCGCATTCTTTTTATTTTTAGACGACTCCTTGATTTCATTTCCATTAGAAAGCAATAGCTCACCATCAACCCACTTACAATCAATAAAATGTAATAAATCATTTGAACTAAATTTCAGGCTTAATAAATCCGAACTAAAACTTATTCCAAGATCAAATTTTGTATCAATTAATGGCGATAAATATTGTTCTGCCCAAATTCTATATACCCAATGAGAAGCAATCACTTCTGCAAAGTACGGGGTTAATTATTATTTATCCCTCATCAAAAGAACCGATTGAACTTTTTGTCTTCTTGCCTTTTTATTACCTCGATATTCAATATAAACCAAATACACTCCTTCTGGACAATCTACATTTTTATAACAACCATTCCATGAGCCATTTACATCTTTGCTTTCAAAAACGATTTCACCCCATCGGTTATATACTAATACATTAACTTCCGTCGCACCAACTGTAAACCATTTATATTCATCATTAAGACTGTTTCCATCTGGTGTGAATGCATTGGGCATATAAATGATTACTGTATCGCGAAAACATACATTTTTATTTGCAGTATCTTTACATCCTCCATCATTTTCTACAATTAATTCTATACTATGCGTTGATAAATTTGCATCGAATCCAACAATAGGAGATGGGTTAACTGAATAATCTGCAAAATATTGACCGTTTAATATCCATTGCCCTTTGCTGGCTCCTAAAGATGCATCAGAAATTACTATCGATTTATCCAACGGGGAATAGCAATTACCGGAAATTGGTGGAGGAAGAATGAAATCAGCCTGTACTGCTGAAAATCCATCAATGTAAATATTTGTATCGGTAAAACATCCTGTTTCAGCATCGCTTATAAATGCCTTATACCAAGAACCACTTGGGGCAAAAAAAGTATCATTTACAATTATTCCTGGGTAATCCCATATTATTTCGGATTCATTTCCACTTTGCAGTTGAACGTATATAAATCCATTATTTCCATAACAAACTGGTGCACTAGTTATACAATCTAGCCACATTCTTGGGTGTATAACAACATCAATTTCATCATTATCATTATCACTGCATCCATCACTTATAGTTACTATATAGTTGGTGTTCTGGGATGGATTAGCAAAAACCTTTGCGCCTGATTGACCATGAGACCAATCGAAAGTGTAATTGCCGTTACCCCCAAATCCGTTTGCTTGCAGTACTATGCTTTCACCATAACAAACACTATCATCAGATATAATGGGTATTACCTTCAACGTATCTAATACTTTTACTGTAAAAGAATCCTTAGAGATGCATAGGCCCTCAGAATAATGATATTTTACTAGATGATTCCCACTTCCCCAATTTGAAGTAATCCAATTACTAAAAGTATCCAAATTAATAATATATTTTCCTCCCAATGGTTTAATAACTGGATTGTAAACACTGCTATTAAAACATAATACAGAAGGTAATTGGGTCTTATCAATTGTAGTTAAACTATCGAGTAGAACTAACATTGTATCTCTACAACCCCGATCTGATAAAAAGCCAATTTCATGTAAACCTTTACCCGCTGATTTCGGATAAAATCTTTGCATGCTATTGCCCCAAATATAGTCACCATAATACTTTCCCGGTTCCTTACTAAGTAAATTCAAATAATTAACATCTTCGCAAAGGTGAGTATCATTCATAATTAACGGGGCTGGTAGAACTTTAATAGTGGCAAAATCTTCACAATTATTCTTTTTATACCCTACAGAATAATATCCCGGAGATAATTTATTTGGATAAAACCATTTCCCGAACTTAACAGTAATTCCACTCCAAACACCACCAGGAACACTAGTTTTAAATATATTAGATAGATCAACACTATCCCAATCGTTACATACTTCTAGTGTATCCGGCATTTCAATTCTAGTGTTAATTATATAAACGAGCTTAGTGTCTGTACAGAATTTAGTTTTTAAAACCAGGGTATCTACATAATCATTTTTAGTAAAAGATGGATCGTAAATCCCAGATTTAGGATCAACAATACCCAAACCTTCCCATAAATAACCTGGAGATGCACGAAAACCTGTAAGCTTTTGAGCTGCAACAGAAGGACAAATCGTATCATCCAATCCTGCATAACAAGGTAATACCGTAAGTTGAGTAGTGTCACTACAACTGCCGCGACCTCTGTAAACAATATTATAATTACCTGGACCACCCATCATACTTGGGTTATACCATCCCCAATAATAATTTACAATCCCCTTAAAATATGATGGAATTAATCCTTTAGGTTCAAAATTTAAAGTATCTCTAATTACTGACTCACAGGTAGTATCGAAAGCAGGAACATCAATTTCTTCAACCACTATAGTCTTGTCTGCCGAACAACCCTGCCAATGATAGGTAACAGTAAAAGTTCCTGAAGAGTCTGGTAAATATCTTCCAATAGAGTCAATATTTTCTCCGGTCCAATAACCACCTGGAGGGCCATACCAATAAACGGGAAGCGGAGTATTGCCTGGGCAAAAAACATTTTCATAGCAATAGGGTCGATACACATATATCACAACAGTATCTGTACAATCTCCAATATGATAAACTACACTCTTATAACCCCACTGACCATAAGGTTTAAACTCTCCTTTTTTTGAATCAACTATTCCCGGACCAGTCCAATACCCACCAGATGGAGAAGCTTTAAGTAAAATATTATCACCATAATAACACAACTGGGTATCATTTTGTGCCTTTGGTGGGTCTAAAACTACTATAGTTATAGAATCGGAATCTGGAATTGCATTTCCATCGGAGACAGTAACAACTACATTGGTCGTCGCAGTAGGACAGAAATCCCATATTGATGTATCTGGGATTGAAGATAAATTCCATTTGTATTTATAAAGACTAGATTGTCCTCCAGTTGCTGATGCTGACAATCGGATACAATCACCTCTACATATAGTATCTGCAGTAGATGTTAATTCGACAAAAATGGGACAATCTTTAATTGAGAAATTCAGCTTTGAGTTTAAAAAATAAACACTGTCGCAATAATCACGATACCCATGTGTATGATTTATTGTATATGTTCCGTTTTTCTGAATTCCACCATCTATAGATATTAAAAACCGATTACTTAAAGTATCTGATGAGTTAAATGGATTTATTGATTTGATAGTCAATCCATTAATATCTGTATTGTATATATTAAATGAATCACAAACAATAAACTTATCTAATAAAATATCAATAACACTATCAAGACAATTAATAACGGATTTGATTGAAAATTTTGCTGCAGTAGGAGGGATGATATCATTTATTACCTGTGCATCCCAACCAGTACATGCCACTGATTTATCTGAAATAAAGTGCAAAGTAATAAAACTATCGGTACTTTTAACGGTAGATGGTCCGGAACTGCCGCTATAACGGCCAATTAGAGTAGCATTCGTATCCTTTCCATCAAAAATTGAAAGTATATCATTATCTAACTCAGTACAAAAAGCATTAAATTTCAAACTTATAGACTTGGCGCCTGGCATTGATAAAGTCATAATATAATTTTCATTATGATCATAATATCCAGTATTATCGCCTTCTTCAGAATCAGTTATTTTTCCATTGCAAATTCTAAATATACCATTTTGCATTGGAGTTTGCGCATAAGAATTTAAAGGAATTTTTAATATCCCTAATAGTAAAATTACAATATTTAGAATCCTAGAAATTCTCAATTATTATCGATTAATAGCAATAGTTGATGAAGTTACCGTATTACTCCAGTTTTGATTTCTATCCTTTAATTTTATTTCGAACTGGGTTTGTTCTGCTTTTCCTTGCCCCAATAGAAATAGGTTTTTAAGTTTAATATCTAATTGACCCTTGATTTTGATATTGGCATCCTTAGGAGCTAATGGTTTAAGATGATAAAAATCTGGTTTTAACAACCGAGTATCCCTAATACTTATTGATAATGAATCAGCAGAATAATCACCAAGATCTCCGTCTCCATCCTCATAGGATATAGTAATTACAACGCTATCTTGAAATTGAATAACTGAATTAGGATTAATTGAAATGAATTGAATTTTGGGTTGAGGATCACCGGATTTAATTAAATCGTCTTTACACGATAAAATAATCATCAATAGCATGGAAAATAAAATACTTAACCTCATTTAATTAAATCTAATTGCAAAGTATTTCTTCATCTGAAACATGGAAAACTGGTTTGGGATTTGGACAGTCTCATCACCGTCGTTTAATGTAACACGTACGTAGTAAACATCTAATTCCTTGGCTTGACTAACATCAATATCTGCATACCAGTCGTAATCCACTTGCGCTCCAAACAAGCCATTAAGTGTTTGTTTATTACCCAAAATGAGTGCTTTTTCAGAGTTCAAATCAAAAGAATCAGGCCTAGTGCTCACATTATAAGTTGCATTGGTAAAATTTCTAGCATCCATTTTATCATCGGTAAAGGAAAACCACATTTGCACATTTGAACCAATATTTACATCTACTGCTTCATAAATACCAATTCTATTTTTTATTGAACCATTTTGAAAAATTATCACTCCATTCACAACTGGAGGAAAGTTTGCAGATTGAGGCTTGTTTCCATAAAAATCCGGAGCCCCATTATTTATCCATGTTTCTATTCGATTAATGTATTCATCTTTTTTTTCAGGATAATCCGAGTCTTGTTCTAGCCCGAGAGGCATTATACCTGAATTACCATTTAAATCTACAGTTAATCGATGCATTAGCATACTCTCAGTGGAATTACCGGGATCTACACGATATTCATATGAATAATTTGTATCATTCTTTATTGGAGATTGCCATACCAAGCTATAATAACTACTCTCTACTGTTCTGAAATCAGGTTCAAAGGTCCCGTCGTGGCAACCAGAATTGGCACAAGTTGGTAAGAATATATCCTTATGTAACCCAAAAATAGAATAGGGGTCATAGGTATTAGTGTCATTGGTTTCAGTTGTATTATCCTCAATATTGGAGTATGGATTTTCCCCTGTGTCTATTGATCTTTCGCAGGACTGAAATACAAAACACAACATTGGCAATATGACAATTTTTGTAATTTTCATTATTAAACTCTTAAGAACTGACTCATTGCTAATGGATCGATATATCCACTACCCATAACTTCTTCATAGACCCCAAAAATATCAGCTATGGTTGGAACAATATCAGTTAACCTACCTACGGGATTGTCTTCATCTCCAACCGACAATTGAGGAACATTTTTACCTACCATCACGCTCCAAACTCGCATTGCATTTCGATCAGAATGATCAAATGCTAACCAATCATTCTCATCTAAAATTGGATTTGGATTTAAATTTCTACCGCACTCAGGAGCTACAATCATTATCGTATTATCCTTCATTTCCGGAATACTTTGGATGAACTCCCACAACCAACCTACAATGTGATCGGCTCTGTGTAAACTTCTTAAATACCCAGTAAAATTGGAATGACAACCATCAACTTGAGATAGATTTAATGCCAACATTCTAGGTTTAAATTCCTTAAGTATTTCGCCTGCATAGGCTACATTTACGGCATCTCCTCCACTTCCTGATGGTGGATATGCAATTTGACCAAGAGATTGTTTGGTGTAGGTATTCCTTATAAACGCTTTTACACGTGTTCTCTCTTCATCAGTATTTTTTATTGTTGTTTGTAAAGACTTCTCTAATGCAAAACTCTGATCCAAGAAGGACTTCATATTGTACATTGGTTCAAGTTCTAAATTAGAATAGGGCTTTGCATTACTTAATACGGTCCTACCAAAACTGCCAAATGTTACTGGAGGAATAAACATATTAGCACCATAATCTAATCCATAATCTAGATTATCACTTGAATTTAACAATGGTGTTGAATTACCAATGCCGTTTCCTAAAAACCAACAATCTGTTGCAGCAAATCCCCGATGTTTTCTCAAATATTCAAATACAGTAGGGGACTTAGGGCGAACTTTCAAACCTTGAGCAATTCCTCTAGAACCGGTTATTAAAGTATTTAACCCAACATAATGGCCCGCGCTTTGAGCCGTAACTTCATTAAACACTAAACCTTGGGAAGCTAGGGGAGAGGATACAATTCTAGGAATTGGATCTGTTCCTTTAGGTTCACCCGGGATATCTAAACCATAAACTACTTTTTTTGTTGGTGCATTTCCTGTAAATAAATTGGGCATTATATTTCCAGCAGCCCCTGAAACTCCTTGACTATCCTCTAAATATCTACCTAGAACAGATTCTTGCTGCCTCACTCCGCCGGCAAACATAACCATAACAACGTGCGCTGCTTTTTCTGCTCCCGTTCTAGCAAACAATCTACCCGAGGGAAGAATATATGGACCAACTAATGCACCGCCCAAGGTAATTGCTGATTTTTTGATAAATTCTTTTCTCTTCATATTAGATCTCATTAATAAAATCCATACTCATCTGAAGCGGCAAATGCTGTGTAAACCATTTCGACAGTAACATTTGAATTATTTTCAATATATCTGATGAACCATTGCTTTTCTGCTTCACTTGGAAGTCTAAGTAAGAAACGTTTATAGGTAGCTATAACAAATTGCTCAACGTTTAGTCGCATTTCAACATCAGAAGGAATTTTTAAATTTTGAGAATTGAAGTAATTACTAAGTAGCATTTCTTTAGCAACATTTTGATCTCCAATAGAGTACATTACATTTTGTGTTTGATATAACAGATTAGGCGAAATTGCTTCCTGTGTTAAATTAGTATACAAAATGGCTATATATTCTGCCTCATTTTTTGCTTTATGTTTTTGCGCTTTTGTTTCATAAATAGCAACATCATTTACTCCATAATCTACGTTTATTTCTCGTGTGCAACTAATTAGTAAAGATGTGATAAGTGCTATTATAGTTAACGGTTTAAAACTGAGCATATTCATCGGTTATTAATATTTGACGTTGTACATATTCCAATCGTTGTACATTACGATATTGATTCATCCATGTATATAGGCTTGAAGGTGGAATTTCTCTTCTTACATATTGATAATACCACCATCTAACTTGTGCTTCGTAAAATGCATCACAATAAACTAAGATATTAATAAATTCATTCTTATTTGATGCAACTTTATTAAACACAACAGCAGGTTCATTCTTATCAATAACCTCATAAGCTGCTGTGAATTCATCTTGGGTAGGATTTCTACCCAAAACATCATCAAATGCTGCATTAACAAAATTAAAACTGCCCATGTTTATTAAATCATAAATACCATTATTCATCATATATCCACACATGTCGTTGTAGCTAATGGAATCTAATCGGTAGAAATATTTACTCTTTAAGACATTCTCATATTTTGACTTTTCATATTCATACTGATGGACTCTTATTGTATCACCGTTGAGCCGAGCAATTTTGATTGCGAAATTCAAATTACCCAACTTTTGACCTATTTCTGGGTCTGAGGCACCTTCCAGGAATCTAAATTTCATCAAATCATAAACTCTTTGGCAATACGCATGCCTGTATGATGAATCTCCATCACGGTAAGTAGTATCAAATTGCAACTCATATACTATAGAATCCCTCGTATTAAAATCAAGATTCGCTGCTTTAAGTCTTTCTGTTAATGTTTCTCGTTCTAAATTAGTGGATTCACGACCCAAAAGATCAATGAATAATCGGTTGATGTAGTTTTCAATATGTATGGAAGGAATACCAGAGTAATCAGGAGCGTTATTATCATTTACGGTTACGTTTTCCGTTTTTTTACATGAAAAGTTAAAACTGAATAAGACCAATAAAATAATAATATACTTTATTATTCGCATAAGTTTGTAAATATCAAATATACGGAACAATGATTATTACTTCAATAAAATCATTCATAACATTGAATCTACGAATATGAAATTCTTATATTCGTAAACAAAAAGAATATATGGCATTTTATCATAAATCAGGTCAAATTCCTCCAAAAAGACATACACAATTCCGAAAACCAGATGGCAGTTTGTATGCTGAAGAGCTTATCAGTACTGAAGGCTTCAATAGCCTTTATTCGTTAGTATATCATTGCAATCCACCCACATTAGTTAAAGAAGTAGGAGATGCAATAGACATTGAACCTAAGGTTGCTTTTAAAAAAAACATGTTAAGTAGAAGTTTCACAACTTTTGATGTACCCCCAGAGGACGACTATTTAGAAAGCAGAAAGGTATTATTGTTCAATTCAGATTTACATATTGGCACAGCAGCACCTAGAAAATCAATGATTGATTATTTCTTTAAGAATTCCGATAGTGATGAGGTATTATTTATTCATAAAGGAACGGGTAAGTTAAAGACTATTTTTGGAGAGATAAGTTTTGAATATGGTGACTATTTAGTTATTCCAAGAGGTACTATTTATCAATTGGAATTTGACAATAAAGAAAATAGGATTTTAGTCATAGAATCACCTACACCAATTTACCCTCCAAAACGATATCAAAATTCATTTGGTCAATTATTGGAACATTCTCCCTACTGTGAAAGAGATATCAAAGTGCCTACAAATCTGCAAACTTTTGATGAGGAAGGGGATTTCAAGGTAATTATCAAGAAACAGAACGCGTTGTACCCTTATACGTATGCAACACACCCATTTGATGCAATAGGTTGGGATGGATACGCTTATCCCTTTGGCTTTAGCATTCACGACTTCGAGCCAATTACAGGTAGAGTTCACATGCCACCGCCAATTCACCAAACCTTTGAAGCAAGAAACTTCGTAATTTGTAGTTTTGTGCCGAGGTTGTTTGACTATCATCCATTATCAATCCCAGCCCCCTATAACCACTCCAATGTAGATAGTGATGAAATTCTCTATTATGTTGACGGCGATTTTATGAGCAGAAAACACGTTGAACAGGGTATGATCACTCTACACCCAAAAGGGATACCACATGGTCCACATCCAGGAACCGTAGAAAAGAGTATCGGGGCGAAAGAAACATTGGAATTGGCAGTTATGATTGATCCTTTTTATCCATTAATGATAACTGAGGAAGCAATTAAACTCGAAGATCCTAATTATTATAAATCATGGACAAATTAACCTTAAACAATCAATTAAAATAAATCATTCAATTATATAAATATAAAGATGTTAAATAAAATAAAATTATTAGCATTGTGCTTAACACTTTTTAGCTCATCATACTCCCAAAATACGAATAACGATTGGACAAAAAAGGTTGTTAAAAGAAAATACCATAAAACAGTAAAGAAAGTTGACAAGCAATTAAACAAATCATTCAGAGAATTAATAAAGACTAAAAATTTCAACGAGGAAACCCCACTGGGATGGTGGAAGCAAGAATTTATTGCTACGATGGATCCAAAATTGGGAAGACCTACACCAGAAGTATTACTTCCATTATTATCATCACTAAATTCAAAAAATAGCGTAATTAAGCGAGGCACTCCTGGAACTAAAAACTTCCCTTGGAAAATGAGAGGTCCAAATAATGTGGGCGGAAGAACTAGAGCTCTTGCTTGGGATCCGAATGATTCAAAAGGAAAAAAAGTATGGGCTGGAGGTGTGACTGGTGGATTGTGGTACAATAACGACATTACTTCGAGTACAAGTTCATGGGAATCAGTATCTGATGTTTGGTCAAACATAACAGTAACCTGCATTGCTTTTGATCCTAATGACAATAAAATAATTTACGTAGGGACAGGTGAAGGGTTTGGTTCAACTTCATCCACTTCAAGAGGATATGGAATTTTCAAGAGTACCGATGGAGGAACTTCATGGAGTAATTTAAGCTCATCTTCTAATTATTTATATATTAACGATATAATAGTTAGGAACGAAAGTGGAACTAGTGTACTGTATGCTGCAGTTGATATAAACTTTTTTGCTGGAATATGGCATGGTAATGGATCAAACGTTGGATTATTTAGAAGTACTAATGGGGGCAGTTCTTTCTCACAAGTATTACCCAAAATATCTGGTCAAAATTATCCAGGCGCACCTTCTGATTTAGAAATTGATGCTAACAATACACTTTGGGTTGGAACTAGAAAAAATGCAGGAAATAGCTCGTCGGATAGAGGAGGGGGACGAATTTATTACAGCAGTAATGGCACATCATTCACAGAGGCATACAAAAATTCTGGAGCTTTAGAAGGTAGAGTATCTTTAGCATGTGCACCATCCTCCGCAGACACACTTTACGCACTCATAGAGTCAGGTGGGAAACTTCATGCGGTAGTTCGTTCATTTAATGGAGGAAGCAATTGGTCAACTGTGACTGAACCTTCTGACGCTGATAATGGCATAGCTTCTACTGACTTCACAAGAGGACAAGCTTGGTATGATTTAGAAGTTAGTGTAAACCCAAAAAATGCTGCAGATGTAACAATTGGCGGTATTAATCTATTTAGAAGCACCAATGCTGGTTCAAATTGGAAACAAATTAGCAAATGGTCTGAAAATGCTAACATGAACCAACTTAGCTGCTCTTATGTTCATGCGGATCAACACGCAATAAAATACCATTCAGACGGGAAGCAAATTATTATAGGAAATGATGGAGGAGTGTTTTATTGCTCTGATATTACAAATAGTCCAGAAAATCGTAGTTCAGCATTTGTCGAAAAAAACAATGGATACATGATAACCCAGTTTTATTGTGGCGACATGTCTATGATAAAAAATTCAAATGTAATGATTGCAGGAGCGCAAGACAATGGAACTAAATACTTTTATATTTCTGGAATTAACGATGAAACAACGTTGGCTGGAGGAGACGGGGGATATTGCATGATTAGTGAAACTTCAGAAATAACACATGTTGTGTCTTTTACTTACAACAACTTTTTTGCAACCACAAATAACTGGTCTTCTTATGTACAGGTTCTAAGTGATGCAAGCACCGGTAAATTTATTAATCCTGCAGATCTAGATTATGTAAACAATATATTGTATTCTGGCAAAACAACAGGTGAACTATACAGAAACAGTATTACACAAAATTCTAGTAATGCCAGCACTATATCTTTTGGCGGTTCAAGCTCTGGTAAGGCATCAGCATTATATTCATATAAGAGAAAATCAAACAATAAAAATAGGCTAATTGTAGGTAGTGATGTTGGAAAACTATTTTACAGTGACAACGCCGAGACATCTTCGCCATCATTCACTGATATTTCAACCGGAATAAATGCTGGTAGCATTTCTTCAATTTACAATCATAATGGAGGGGATGATACGCTCTTTGTAACTTTAAGTAACTACGGCGTAAACAATATTTACAGAAGTATTAATGCTGGGTCTACATGGACGGCAATAGACGGTGATTTATCAAATATGCCTGTTCATAGTATAGTATCTAATCCATATGATAATAAAAGCGCACTTATCGCAACAGAATTGGGCGTTTACATTTGCGAGGATATCTATGCTAATTCTCCAAAATGGGCAGCTTGTAACGAAGGGATGGGCGCAGTAAAAACTATGGCGTTAAGATTTAGAAAATCTGATGGGGTAGTGATGGCTACGACTCACGGTCGAGGGGTGTTTACTTCTGATGCATGGATTAAACAAGACCCTGTGTCAACAATTTCTTTTTCTGACACTTTGGCTTGTCAAGGCAGCACTATTTCTGCAACATCAAACTCCAATAATGTGGATAGTTTACGCTGGTCGGTTAACCCAAATACCGGTGTAACAATTAGCAAGCCAACATCAGCTAATACAAATATTAAGTTTAATAATGCTGGAAACTTCATTGTAAAACTTACATCCTACGGCTCTGGTATTAGTACAGACCAAACCAAGAATATTACCGTAAATTCTATAGTAAATTTGACGTTTACAGGATTTAACGTATTGATTGACGGAACAAGTAAAAAACTAGTATCAGAATCAAGTACTTTAAAATTAACAGCAAATGGAAGTAATATTGATTCGTTGACATGGTACAAGTCAACACTAAGTAATCCCAACGGTTCGGCAATTGCGAATAGCAACGTAAATCCTTTTACAATCAATCCAAAACAAATAGATGGAAACGAATATTGGGTTGAAGTTTTTTCACATAATAAATGTGCAGATCAAGCAATTCTAAAGGCTACAGCAAAAATTGGAACTCCGATTGCTAGTTTTAATTACAATGATAGTGTTTTATGTGCCAATGAACATCTAGTTCTAAGTTCTCCAAATAAAAATGCAGACAAGTGGGTTTGGATAATCAAAGATGCAAGTAATCAAATAATTATGTCTGACTCAACGTCTGATACCGCGCAATTTACAATACAAAACATTGGTTACTACACTATAACGCATAGATCGCACATGGGTTTATTATATTCGGAAAATAGTATTCCCTTAAGAATAAAGACTTCAAACCCAATGGATTTAAGTGATTTTAGTTATTCTGTAAATGGGGTAAAAAATGCTGATGCATGCTGGAACGATACAATTACACTTGCACTTTATCCAAAATACCATGATTCAATGCAATGGTATTACAGTACTGCTTTACAACCAATACCTGAAGAATTATCTGGTGAAACATCAAATACATTAAGAATATTACCTGCATTGATTGATGGTAGGATTTATTTCGCTAAAACTTTCAGTAATCAAACCTGTATTATTCCAAGAGAATCAAAATCAGCAACATACCTTATAGATGGAAATAATTCTACTTTAACAATCGATAGAATTGGTGATAGTTTATTTTTAGTAAATAAGCCACAAGGACATTTAATACGATGGTATTTAAACGGAACTCAAATTGGACAAGCAGATCACATAATTGCATTGAATAATGGCAATTACACAGCAAAAAGTTACGTTCAACAATGTTTAAGTCCAGAATCAAATACGATAGTTCTTACAACAGTAAATAAAAACGATATTACTAGACATGGGGAAATATTCCCAAATCCGTCAAATGGAATTTTCTATTGGAAGTCGAATTTTAATGGATTTATAAGAATTCAAAATTCCACGGGTAAAATCATTTCTGAATTAAAAGTTTCAATTGGCAATGATAAAACGCCAATTGATCTGAGTAGTTATGCTGATGGAATTTACTTTATGAGCGGCTATGCAGAATCTGGCGAAGAATTATTTAGTTCTCAGAAGCTATTGAAAAACAAATAGAATCTATATTGATGATATAGTTATAAATAAAAGGAGTTAGAGCTTCCTTTATTTATATGTATATTTGTTTTATAATTTACATTATGTTAAATTATATTATTTTAAACCTTTATATAGTTGATTTCATCAAATCCAGGATTACTCATTTCATATAGCTGTATAGTTTATAATTCTCACTTCTTCGGAATATTTCAGTATTTATAGAATTCAAGGAACGTTAACATGGCTAAAAACCATTATAATAAAATCGTTATTCAAATACTACTCTTAATAACCATAAAAAAAGGCGCCGTTAAGCGCCTTTCTTATTGTTTATTAATTATTTACTAGAATTGCAAGTAAAAACGAGCACCCTCGGTTTCAACTTCTTTTTCTGCAACTACTTCTTCATTTACAATGATTTCACCTTTAATAATAGCATCATCATTCATTGTAACTGCAAGGGATAACATATCTGAACGATCTGTGTAAACAAATGTTTTTACCCAGTTGTAACCGTCTTGAACCCAACCCGCTTTTTTAAAGTCATCGTCGCCTTTGATATACATTGTCGAGTTCGTATTTCTGTTATTAAGGTAACTAATTTGTAAATCCGCAGAATTTCCAGAAATTCTATATCTAAAAGTATCTCCCACCATTAAGCTATAACCATTCAAGGCTCTAATTTTATCCCTTTGCTCACCCGCACATGACTTATCACCTAATTCCATACAGCAAGTTCTAATGGCTGTACTAATATTGATCAACTCATCTGCAGAATAGTCAGGATTTTCAGACGCAAACATTAAATACGTTTTTGCATCCCTAAAAACAGATAATTTTTGCTCTTCTAACTTTGCTTTAGTAGCAGCATCTGCCCCACTTTTTTGATCTAGGATTTTGCGTGTTTCATACTTCATTAAACTAACGCCAAGATTCCAATTAGCATCGTAATTAAATTCATCTAATTCTCTAGACTTACGATAATCATTTGTAGCTTCATCGTAATTTCCCGCTCTTTCATTTAAGTACCCTTTAATCCAATAGTTTCTTGAATTTGGCTGTTCTGCAATTTGATTGTTTATCTCTCCCATTAGTGCAGATTCCTGATCTATGCTGATGTAATAATTAACCAAAACATTGAAAATGTCATTGTTATAATTTGTTTTCTTTAATGCTTTTTTAATTACATCTTTTGCACCTAATGTATCACCTTTTGTTAAAAGTTCACGAGAGTAACTTTCAACCATCATAGCAGTTGGTGTTTCTTTTTCTGATAAATTAGATAGAATTTCCAATCTAATAGTTTCATTTGAATTTTTTAAAGCAAAGTAAGCAATACGTTCAACGAAAAACTGACGCTCGACTTGTTGACCTTTAAGTTGATTGATCATACCTGTATCAAGTTTTTCATACATCTGAAGCATTAACTGATAATACTCTACCATTGTATCACTAACCAAAGCAGAAGTAACTTCATCGGATTTTTCCATTCTTTGTGCTACCGTAACAGACTCATTAAAAGCAGATGCAAAACTGTTCCCTACTACATATTTTGACTCTTCGATATCATAGTCCTTTTTATCTTCTTCTGTTTTGAAGAAATTTAAAATGCTGCGAGCAGATTTTAAACCCGCATATTCAGATAATGGTTTTACCAATTCATTCCCGCGGGTATTGTAAATACTATTATACACCTTAGCGCGAACTAGCCACATTCTACCACTATTATTCGACTTTTTGTGAACCTTGGCCTTTTCAATTTCCTCTTGTGCAATAATTAAATCTTCAGGTGCTTGACTTTCTAATGCAAATTCGGCAGAATTAATTGCTCTTTTTTGTGCATTTACATCGGGAGCAAAGCTTATAAACCCTAAAATAATTAATCCAGATGTGAAAATTTTAAATCTCATATATTATTGAATTTATTGTTCATTGTTATCGTTCGAACCTTCTGTATTTTCAGAACTTCCAGTTTCTTCTTTTATGATTGGATTTCCTTCATCGTCTAATTCTACCTCTTCTTCCTTATCTCTTGGTGTTTTGGCAATACTTGCAATCTCATCATTGGTCTTAATGTTTATTAACTTAACTCCTTGAGTTGCTCTACCCATTACACGCATAGAATCAACGGCCATCCTGATAGTCATACCACTCTTATTGATAATCATCAAGCCATCTTCATCAGTTACATCCATAATTCCAACCAAAGAACCTGTCTTTTCAGTAACGGAAATTGTTTTAACTCCTTTTCCTCCACGTCCGGTTATTCGATAATCTTCAATATTTGAACGTTTACCATAACCTTTTTCACTAACAACAAGAATATTCTTACTCTCTTGCTCTACATTTACAGAAATCATACCAATTACTTCATCATCATCTCCTTCGAGTGTAACACCTCTTACACCAGCAGCGGTTCTTCCCATCGGACGAACTTTGTTTTCAGGAAATCTGATAGCTTTACCTTTTTTCTTAGCAATTATAATATCACTCTGTCCATCTGTAACTAAAGCTTTGAGCAGCTCATCTCCTTCTCTAATTGTAATTGCATTAATGCCATTAGTTCTTGGACGACTGTACGCTTCAATTGAGGTCTTTTTTATGACTCCGTTTTTAGTCACCATTACAATGAAGTTATTATTCAAATAATCTTCATCTTTTAAATTTTGAACATTTAGATAAGCCTTAATCTTATCATCGGAAGGAAGATTAATTAAATTCTGGATGGGTCTACCTTTAGTTGCTTTTGCTCCTTCTGGAATTTCATATACTTTTAACCAGAAACACCTACCCTGTTCAGTGAATAAAAGCAAGTAATTGTGTGTGGATGCAACGAATAGATGCTCAACAAAATCTTCGTCTCTATGAATTACACCGCGTAATCCACGTCCTCCCCTATGCTGCTCACGGTATTCAGTTAATAGTGTGCGTTTTATATAACCTAAATGAGAAATTGTAACAACAACTTCCTCGTTAGGAATTAAATCTTCAATATTTATTTCTTCAGCATTGAATTCAATCTGTGATTTACGATCATCTCCATATTTATCTGCTATTTCTTGGGTTTCTTCCTTAATAATACCCATTCTAACATCTTCATTACCTAGAATATTCTCATAATGCTCAATCTCCTTTAATACCGCATTATATTCTTCACGAATCTTATCAATTTCTAAGCCAGTTAATCGCTGCAATCTCATATCTAAGATTGCTTTAGCCTGGATTTCAGACAACCCAAACTGACTCATTAGGCCAGATTTTGCATCATCAGGAGTTTTACTATTCCTAATTAAGGCAATAACTGCATCCAAGTTATCTAATGCAATAATAAGTCCTTCTAATATGTGAATACGTTTTCTCGCTTCACGAAGTAGATATTCAGTTCTTCTTACAACAATCTCATGTCTATGATTCACGTAGTGATGAATCATATCCTTTAAATTGAGCATTTCTGGTCTTCCATTTACTAAAGCAATATTGTTTACTGAAAAGCTGCTTTGTAATGGAGTGTATTTATAAAGTTGGTTTAATACAACATTTGGAATTGCGTCTCGTTTTAAATCAAAAACTATACGCATACCTTGTCTTCCGCTTTCATCACGCACCGCCGATATCCCGTCAATTACTTTTTCTTGCACTAAATCAACGGCTTTTACAATAATTTGTGGAGGAGATACTTGATATGGAACCTCGGTAACCACAATCATTTCTTTCCCTGTTTTAGAAACTTCTATTTCAGCCTTTCCTCGAATTACAATTCGACCTCTTCCTGTTTCAAAAGCATCTTTAATTCCTTCAACCCCATAAATAATTGCTCCTGTTGGAAAATCAGGCCCTTTAACGACTTCCATCAATTCAGATATTTCGACATGTTTATTGTCAATATATTTGATAACGGCTTGGCACACCTCTCTAAGGTTATGCGGTGCCATATTAGTTGCCATACCTACGGCGATACCAGCGGCACCATTAACTAATAGATTTGGAATTTTTGCAGGTAATACGGTTGGTTCACTTAGGCTCTCGTCAAAATTTGGTCTAAAGTCAACAGTTTCTTTGTCGATATCAACCATCATTTCTTCTGCGATTTTCCTCAAACGCGCCTCAGTATAACGCATTGCAGCCGGTGGATCTCCGTCAATTGATCCGAAGTTTCCTTGTCCATCCACAAATGGATATCTCAAACTCCAGTTTTGAGCCATACGCACCATGGTGTCATAAACGGAAGAATCACCGTGAGGGTGATACTTTCCTAATACTTCTCCTACAATACGAGCAGACTTCTTATGAGGGCGATTTGCGGCTAAACCTAATTCCACCATTCCATATAAAACTCTTCTATGTACTGGTTTAAGTCCATCGCGCACATCGGGTAATGCACGAGATACAATAACTGACATCGAATAATCGATGTAAGCTGTTTTCATCTCATCTTCAATATTTATTGGGATGATTCTCTCGTGTTGTTCTTCAGGATTTTGATTCTCTTCCATACTTTAAAATCAATGATTTCGCAATTTAACCCAACTACCTCATTATGCATTGGTTTTAAATACATGTTTGCCCACATTTTTTATACATTTTTCCACGATTTTATCCAAAAAAAATAGGGATATAAATACCCCTATTTCTTTTAATATTAAAACCCTGGTTAAGGTCTCTTATTGTGTTTGGTTTTACCTGCTTTTAAGTATTTTACTCTACCGGTCCCATCTTTGTCCAAAATAGTAATTTTCTTAAATCCTAAATCAGATAACTTTTCTTCTAACAACACCATATCTCCAGCAACAACGATAATCATTTTATCAGTTTTCAATTGAGATTTAGCTAGTTTATTGATTTCATCTTTAGTTAAGTTCTTGATGGTATTTAATTGTTCTTCCGCAAAATTCAAGGGCAAGTTTCTCGACTGCATTTGATACATAAATGAAGCTTTTTGTCCTAAACTTTGATAATCTAGCGCTTGACTAGCAACAAGAGCCGATTTCGTAAACTCGAATTCTTCATCAGTAATTCCTTTTTGTTTATAATCTTCAACTGTCCATAATATCTCGTTTATAGCGCTATCTGTAGCCTCAGATTTTACACCAGTTTGGATTGTATAATAGCCAGGTAAATTTTCATGCTCTCGTCCAAAACTTCCTCTAATACCGTAAGTCCATCCTTTGTCTTCACGGATGTTAAGGTTTAATCTACTGTTAAAGTTTCCACCCAAGGCAAAATTCATAACATTAGACTTGAAATAATCACCGTTGTAATCAAAGGGTAAACTTCTAAATCCAATTATGATATCACTCTGCTCTGCATCAGTATACTGAATACCAAAAATTTGTGTTGTATTTATGTCTTCAGCCAACTCAACCTCAGGCATTTCAATATTCTTAACTTTCCAATTTTCTAAAAAGCTAAGCTTATTTAAAGCATCCTCAGAACTTACAGGGCCAACAACAATAATTTTCCCTCCACCACTAGTAAAAAACTTTTCATAATATTCTTTACAATCCGAAATCTCAAGCTTAGCGTAGTCATCGGGGCTGTAAAAACGTCCTAGTGGAGAATTCTCCCCATATATCAATCTATCCCAAACATTTGACATACCGGCGCTTCGTTGTTTTAAAGAGCTCTTTGCACTTTCTACAATTCTTTTTCTAGATTTCTTAAATTCATCTTCATCCCATCTAGGCTCAAACATCATTTCCTTGAGTAAATTAATACTCGCGTCCAAATTTTTAATTGGAGCAAACAATGAAACTACAAAGTCAAACTCAGCAGCATTAAATGAAATATTTGCTCCTAATCTCTCTAATTCCTTTTCTAATTCTTCTGGTGATTTATTTTTAGTACCAACTTCTAAAGCATTCGCTGTTAAAGCCGCAACACCCCATGGTGTTTCTTTACCGTCCTCTAACATTGACCCACCGTCACTTGAAATACGAACTAATACTTTCGAAGTTTCATTAAACTCTGTTCCCCAAAGTTCAATACCATTAGAAAGTTTGTGTTTATAAATTTCGGGTACTGAAACAGGCTTAATCTCTGATGGCTCAGGACGGATACTTCTATCGAAGTTATCTTTAACAACTCGCTCTCTCAAATTCTGATATTCAAGATTCATGCTCACAGAATTAAAATCGACATTGGGATTATAACTCTCATATTTGGCAGCTTTTTCGCCATCTTGAACTTGAAGAGGTTTAATTTCTATTGTTGCTGAATTCTTTCCTTTGAGATATAATTTGTAAACACGCATTATATCTTCTTTGGTTACCGCATTAAATGTAGAAATTGCATCTTCTGGTGAGAATAAATGATTACTATCATTTCTTGCATTTAAGTACCAACTTTGGCTTAAAATACTAGCTTTGGTAGATACATTTTCTAAGCCGCTTCCTATTGAGGAAGTAATATTTGCCTT
>Ga0222714_10000179_pt1 | contig 74926 bp, 75 predicted proteins | sample C33_3DmetaG_FD_165048 | JGI IMG/M metagenome (GOLD analysis project Ga0222714, IMG submission 165048) | Estuarine water microbial communities from San Francisco Bay, California, United States - C33_3D | ecosystem: Environmental > Aquatic > Marine > Unclassified | place: USA: California...
AAAAGCAGCAAAGTAGCCTATGATCACAAAATTCATTCTTACAGTCTATCAAGTTAAATAATATTGATTGAGATAAAATTACTTGTGGGCCTAGTTAGATTTGAACTAACGACCTCATCCTTATCAGGGATGCGCTCTAACCAGGCTGAGCTATAGGCCCATTCGTCTAATTAACATTAGTCTAATAATTGAAATATTTAAATTTTTTTTTCATTTACTCTTTAGATAAAGGCATAATATAAAAAGCGAGGGGATGTAGCTCAGCTGGAAGAGCACCTGCTTTGCAAGCAGGGGGTCGTGGGTTCAAATCCCATCATCTCCACAATAAGGTATTCTTTAAATATGGATAAAAAAGACTTAGAAAATCTATCCGAACAAGAATTGGCTGATCTCAAAGACTCAATTGATGAAGCTATTGAAAATAAAAGATATAAAAAATCTTACGCCAATACAAACACGAAAGGCATCGCTATTGCTTGGATTATCGTAGCCGTCTTAATATCACTCTATAGATACTTTTCAATGTAATGGAATACTTAATAGCATTATTCATCGGTTTAGTTATTTTTCGATTTTTGAGAAATTCAATCTCTTCTCTTGCAAGCATCCCTCCAGAAATAGACATTGAAGATGTCGTTGAAACTTCACAAGGATTTAGATGTAATGTGTGCGGAACAGAATTAACGATTAATAAATTGTCTGTTGTTGCAAATGAACCTCCAAAACATTGTAAAGAGGAGATGGAACCTTTAGATTAGTTGTAGTTTGTGGTCATTAAAAAACCACCACCAATTAATACCAGTCCACTCCATAAATACCATCTTGAAACTGAACCTGGTAACAGGGTTAAATAATTAAGAACTATTATTAAAACACCAATAATCATTAGAGATGACATTGTTACAACATACCACCTTGGAGAAGGTCCTTTTCCATCAGACATTTGATGAGAAAGTTTTTTTGATTGAGTAGCTCTATTGCTTTTTTTTCTCTTCTTAGATTCAGGCATATTTTAAACTTAGTATCACTCAGAATTTATTGAAACAACATTATTGTTGCTAAATCTTAATAATCCATCTCTTTCAAGACCCCTTAATGCTATTTCGAGATTGTTATTATCAATTTTTAGATCTTTCTTAAGAATTTTTTTATCAACATTATTATTTTGAATTAGATATCTGACAATCTGGCCTCTAATTTCTCTATTTGAACCTTTAAACTTCCCAACTTTCAACGTTTTACTCTTGACTATATATTTATTACAGGTTTCTTCTAGAGGACAAATACTGCACTGAGGATGCCTACTAGAGCAAATAGTGGAACCTAAATCCATCAATGCTTGATTTAAATCTCTAGAACTAATATTTTTTAATAAAATTTTCTGCAGTTCATTTATTGAATAATTTTCTAAATCAGTACCAAAAAATCTTTCAAATATTCTATTTATATTAGTATCTTTTGTTAACACCTTTTCACCATAAGCAAATGAAAGCAAAGCATTTTTTGTATACTCTCCAACCCCAGGCAGAATTTCAAAATCTGGGTAGAGATTATTAAAACCTTTCTCGTTAATTATTTTTGAAGCTTCAAATAACCTTCTAGCCCTATTGTTGTATCCAAGTCCAGACCACAGTTTTTGTACTTCAATATATTTTGATGAAGCCATATGCTTTGGTGTGGGGAAAGCTTTAATAAATTTTTTATAATATTGGTTTGCTCTTTCTAGTTGAGTTTGTTGAGCAATTACTTCTATTAGCAAAATCTTCCAAGGATCTTTAGTGTTTCTCCAGCTAAACTCTCTTTTATTCGATTTATACCATGAGAGAACTGTCTTTTTGAAAAACTTAGTTTTATCCTCCAAAGGTGAGCTCAACAAAACCTTCTGGATCAAGAAACTCTCCTTCTTTTGGAGTTTGACTACTTACTCGACCACTAGTATCACCACTTGCAGACGGCAACAATCCAGCTTCTTGTAGTATATTTGAAGCTTCTTGATAAGTAAATCCAATAACATTTGGAACTTCTATTTTTAATCCCAAAGACACAATTACTTGAATTACTTGGTCTAAAGTCGCAATTTCACCCCTACCGGGTAAGGTATGCGAAACTAAACCAACATCAACATTTTCAGAGTATTCTTCAATAATTTCATATTCGAAACCTAAGGTTTCAAGAATTTGTATTGCATCTTCTGGAGATTTTCTAGATAGATCACTAATTACAATCAAGCTTGGACCAGCAGAAATAACTAGATCTACTGTTGAATCAGGACCCATTTTTGTACCAGCAACTGGATTTTGAGAAATTACGAAACCCCTGGGAACAGTATCGTCATTTACTTCAAGAGTTTGACCAATTGTAAAGCCACTCTCTTCAATTACATAGATAGCTCTTTCTGTTTCAAGGTCTAATACATATGGAATTGGAAAAGCTTCAGGTCCTACAGATACAATAATTGTTACAAGTGTGTCAGGATTAGTAACTGTATTTGCTGGAGGCTGAGTTCTGATAACTGCACCAGAGGGAACAACAGGATCTGCTGCATTTTCAATACCAACTTTAAATCCTAGGTTTTGAAGATCTAACAATGCTTGTGCTTGTTCACTTCCTGTTAAATCTGGAATCTCAATAACTGTTGGAGCGCCTCCATCTGCGGGTAACCCTTCAAAGACTCTTCCTAAAGTCCAAATAGTTCCAGCTACCAGCGCAATTGAAATAATCAGAGCAGGCAAAGTAAATCTAAGTTTTATTTTAGGATTAGTTAAGTCAACAAGATTTTCCCTTGTTTGTTCAGCCTGAAGATTTTTTCTTTGCTGAAGCAAAGTTGCTCTTAAATCTTCAGCGGATCGGTATCTATCATAAGTTGCTTTTTCAAGAAGCTTCATTACAGCATTTTCAATTCCCTTTGGGATATCTCTTCTAAAAGATGAGAGTTTTTCAGGCTTATCAGTTAAATGCTTAGTTGCGGTCGCAATAGGTGAGTCACCAGAGAAAGGAGGTTTTCCAGCAATTAACTCATATAATACTGTCCCAAGTGAGTAAAGGTCAGATTCAATAGATACTGGTTTTCCTTGTGCTTGTTCTGGAGAAATGTAACTGGCTGTGCCTAAAATTGAACCTGTTTTTGTAATATCACTTTCTTCGTTTTGTAAAGAGACAATACCAAAATCTGTAACTTTTACTTTTCCATCAGGTGTAATCATTATATTTCCAGGTTTAATATCTCTGTGCACGAGACCTTTTAAGTGAGCAGCATGAAGACCGCTAGAAACTTGTGACCCAATAAATAAAATATCACTCAAACTAATAGTTCTATTTTTTGCAATTATAGAGGTAAGTGTATTTCCTTCAATATATTCCATAACGAAATAAGGCTCATCATCGATGCCCCAGTCAAAAATTTGGACAATATTTGGATGATTTAAGTTTGCAGCAGTTTGAGCTTCCCTTCTAAATCTTTCAACAAAAGTATCTTGATTAACATAGTTAGGCTTTAAGGTTTTAATTGCCACAAATCTTTTTAGTTGGGTATCTTTGGCTTTGTAAACAAACGCCATTCCTCCTTCACCGAGGACTTCTAATATTTCATACCTATCTTTTATTATTTGACCAATTTTCATTTTTAAACCATATTAATGATAATTGCCGATACATTATCTTTTGGTTGTTGTAATAACACTTCACTAATTAAAGTATCTGCACTTATTCCTTCTAGTAACTTCTTTTTTAGATATTCCTCTCCAAATTCATTGTATAAACCATCAGTACATAAGAACACAACACTTCCTTTACTTAATTTAAAATCTTTTCGTTGTATATCTAAATTTTTTTTTGTCCCAAGTGCTTGAAGCAAGACATTTTGAAATCCTGGAACATTTTCATCTTCTGTCAATTGTATAAGTTGTCTATTGGAGAGAACATAGCACCTAGAATCACCTACATGAGCAATCTTTAATACTCCATTGATATCAATCTCTATAGCAGTCATAGTTGTACCCATGCCTTCAGAATCAATATTATTTTTTTGATAATTCAAGATTTCTTCATTAGCTTTAACCACATAGTCTTCTATATTTTCAAAATCAAGGTTCATAACTTTTGCTGCAATAGAACTTGCAACCTCACCTTTTTTATGACCACCCATACCATCAAAAACACCAGCTTTAAAAGGTAGGCTACCTTTACCTGACTTCACGGGGTAGATTGAGTCCTCATTTTTCTTTCGTTTTGGACCACATACACTTTTTACTGACCAAACTAATTTAAAACTATTCATTCAACAATAATCTTAGTTGTGAAATGTATTTGTTTTCTTAGACTATATAAAGAACTAAAATATTGGGCGGGTGGTGAAACTGGGAGACACGCAGGATTCAGGTTTCTGTGAGCATTGCTCGTGAGGGTTCGAATCCCTCCTCGCCCACGGTAGAATTATGAAAAAAACATTTAGCTATTTATTGATTGCAATACTCGCAGGAGCCTTGTCTATATTTGTATCTAGTTACTATCAAAAATTTACTGAGCAACAAGAATTTAATAGTTTTCTAGAAAAAGCTGGACTTGTTTCATCTTTGCATAACGATGCGTCAGAAAAGTTTAAAACAGTTTTAGATTTTTCTGAGGTCAGTAGAGAAGATTTCGAATTGACATTAGATCAAATAATTACAAATTCAAAGGAGGCTTATAATTTAATAAACAACATTGACTCTAAAACTACTACAAAAGAACAAGAACTTCTTCACATAGCAACAATCCACTGGTTAAAAGGTATTGAATTATTTGAGGTCTCAATAATCTCATTAATCGATAATCCAAATTCAGAAAAAATACAAGAGTCTATCGCACAAAGTATTGCTGATTTTTCTGTCGGAGATAGAGCATATGATGAATTTTTATTTTTGATTAAGCAAAACTCATCAGATGAAGGAACTTTTTTACCTGTTTTATACACAATTGAATATGTAGGAATTGAAGATAACTCATATCGATTTGCTGACTTATTAGTAGATAAAGCACAGTCGGGTTCAGGGGGTTTGTTTTTAAGAAGAAACTTAGCAATTTCAGGAGCAGAATTTAAACCAAACCCATTAGCTCGTACTGAAGAAGGGTATTCGGTTCTTCAAAATGATAAAGTGGAACTTCAAATAGTGTTAACCAATGAAGGTAATGTAGATGCATATGATGTTGTTATATTAGTTTTAGTAACAGATGAATTTGGTGACACAGTTCACGAGCAACAAGCAAAAATAAACTCAATTGGACCACAAGAGAGTAGAATTTTTTATAGTGATGCAATTGATATTGAACCTGGTGTTGTACATGAGTGGTTTATCAAATTAGAAGAATTAGAAAAGGAAGAAAACTTAAATGACAACTTGTTTGAAGTATTTGGTTTCATTCCTCCAGAAAGTTAATTATGTTAGACCCTAATTTATTAAAAGAAAATATAGATTTATTAGAACTTAGCTTAACCAAGAGAAATTTAAAAATTGACCTATCTAAATTAGAAGAGCTTAACGAAGAAAGAAAATCTATTAGATTTGAAGCTGAACAAAAAAGAGCTGAACAAAAAGAGATCGGCAAACTAATTGCTTCAGCCTCTGTAGATGAAAAAGCAAAAATGTTAGAAAAAGCTGCAAGCTTAAGTGAAGAAGTTAAATCACTTTTTGATAAAGTTGAAGAAAAAGATCGAAGATTTTTTGATGAGTGGATAAAACTTCCGAATTTAATTTCTGATTCATCACCAGTTGGTAAAACGGATGAAGATAATTTAGAAATAAAAAAAGTTGGAAATATAAAAAAAATAGATAATCCTAAAGATCATTTACAAATTGCTGAAAAACTAGGGTTAATAGATGTCCAAAAAGCTGCAGATGTTTCAGGCTCAAGGTTTTCATATTTATTCGGAGATCTTGTAAAGATTGAATTTAGTTTAGTAAGTTGGGCATTAAACAAGTTATCCGATAAAGGGTTTATCCCAACAGTACCACCTGTTTTAGTAAGAGAAAAAGCACTTTATGGTACAGGCTTTTTTCCAGATGATGCTGAACAGGTATATCAAATACCAAATGATGACCTTTATCTTGTAGGTACTTCTGAAGTTCCACTAGCTGCATTAAAAAGTGATGAAATTTTATCATTAGAAAATCTTCCAATAAGATATGCAGGATTTTCAACTTGTTTTAGAAGAGAAGCAGGAACATATGGTAAAGACACTTCAGGTATATTTAGGGTTCACCAATTTGATAAAGTTGAGATGTTTTCATTTTGCGATCCTGAAAAATCAATTGAGGAACATGAATTTATTTTATCTGTCGAAGAAGAAATATTACAAGAGCTAGAAATACCATACAGGGTCGTGGATGTTTGTTCAGGAGATTTAGGAGCTTCTGCTTCTAAAAAGTATGATATTGAAGCTTGGATACCAAGTCAAAACACATACAGAGAGGTTACTTCGTGTTCAAACACTACCGACTATCAAGCTAGGAGATTAAATATTCGATCTAAAAAAGATGGAAACACTCAAATTATTCACACACTTAATGGTACTGCAATCGCTGTAGGCAGAATTCTTATTGCTTTAATCGAAAACAACCAGCAAGAAGACGGAACTGTAAAGTTTTCTGAGTCTCTTTCCAATATTTTGGGTATTGAAAAATTAAGCTAATAATAAACTAGCCACCATACTTAACCCTAAAGATACATATACCACCCTCGCAAAAAGAGCACTTTTCTTTAAAGTATTTTGCAAGCTCTCGCCCAAAAAAAGCCAAGCACCAACGCAGAATGGTAGTATCGCAAAATATACGAGTGCTCCTTGATTGCTGGTAATATTAAACGCAGTCAGACCTGACACTGCCATCACCACTCCTTTAGGGTTTATCCATTGAAATAAACATGCTTGAATAAAAGTAAATGGCTTTTCAATTTTTTCTTTACTAATAGAAGTAGTAGTGGTTGCAACTTTGAATGCTATATAAGTTATTACTGCATAACCAACATATTGTAGATAATCAAAAATTTTTATCGGAATAAATGAGAGTGCAAAACCACCAACAAAAAATAAAAATGTAAATCCTAGCCAAATACCTAGAAAATGTGGAATAGAAGCCTTTTTGCCAAATTTGAGAGAAGAAGCCATAAGCATAGAGTTATTAGGACCCGGTGTTATTGCAGTAACGAATGCAAAAATAAAAAACTCAAACATCAAGCAATTTTACTTGTTAAAAAAAGTTATCAGCGGAGAGGGTGGGATTCGAACCCACGGAGCCAAATGACTCACGACATTTCGAGTGTCGCGCACTAGACCGGACTATGCGACCTCTCCGAGTAATATGAATATTATGAAGTATAAATCTGATGAAGAAAAGATGGAAGTTGCGTTACTAGAATCTAAAAAGGCACTTGATTTAAATGAGATTCCAGTCGGAGCTGCAATCTTTGATGCAAATGATGAACTAATTTGTTCGAATCACAATAGACGAGAGGTTGATCAAAATCCTGTCGCACATGCTGAGATTTTAGTGTTACAAGAAGCAGCAAAAAAATTAGGAACCTGGAGACTCGAAGGCACCACCCTTGCTGTGACACTTGAACCAGATTCTATGTGCGCTGGTGCTATTGTGCTTTCAAGAATTAAGACATTAATTTATGCCGCTCCAAATTTAAAAGCTGGTGCTGCATATTCTTTATACAATATTCCTCAAGATCCTAGATTGAATCATTTTGTAGAGATTAAGGATAATATTCTTACACATGAATCTGAAGCTATATTATCCTCTTTCTTTGAAAGTAAGAGATAGCTACAATAGAATCTCAGACTTATACGGAGGGATCGCATAGTCTGGCCTAGTGCGCACGCTTGGAAAGCGTGTAAGGGTTCATCCCCTTCGAGGGTTCGAATCCCTCTCCCTCCGCACAAGACCATCTGGAGGGATGGCCGAGCGGACGAAGGCGTTAGTCTTGAAAACTAATGTATGTATTCCATACCGTGGGTTCGAATCCCACTCCCTCCGCCAGCTTGGAGAGGTGACTGAGTGGCCTAAAGTGCTCGCCTGCTAAGCGAGTGGGGAAGCAATTCCCTCGAGGGTTCGAATCCCTCCCTCTCCGCCACGCGCCCGTAGCTTAATTGGATAGAGCATCTGACTACGGATCAGAAGGTTGGGGGTTCGACTCCCTCCGGGCGTGCTCCGAAACAATTCTTTACTAAACTGATGTTATGAAAAAATTTTTATTTTTCTTCCTAATTTTTCTCCTTAGCTGTGGAGAAAATTTTTCTGAAACAGAAAAAAAATTGTACATCTAGTGACGTAAATATTAAAGAATCTATTTGTAGAGACATTGATTTAAAAGCTGGAACGCAGCAAGTAAAAAAAGAAAGAATATTAAATAGTATTAATACTTCGGGGATAAATTTTAATCCTTAGAGCTAAAAAAATTTTTTAATAATTCCAAAGGGGTTCATTTACATTCCAATTTGTTTCATTTCCCCATTTATTTAAATAAGTAACTTGATCTAAAGGGTTTCTGTCAGCAACGCCCCATTTTCCTAAAGGATATCCTGCTGTGATTACTGCATTGATAGTCCAACCTTTGTCGCTAGGAATATCAAGTATTTCAAATGCTTTTTCTTGTTGAAACATTCCCAAAACTGTAGTCAAACATGTTCCGATACCGTGTGCTCTACCAGCTAACATAATGCTCCAAATAGCTGGATATATTGATGAACCAGTAGGATCATTTCGAGATAAAACTACAAATTGTGCGGGTACTTTATGAAAGTTTTCAGAAAGCCATGCAGCAGATTTGCTAATTCTATTTACTTGTTGAGCTTTTTCGGTATCTCCAACATTCGATGCTCCCATATCTGAACTTCCACCATAAAATTCTTTTACATAAAAGTTCCACGCTTCTCTATAAGCATCTCCTAATTGATTTTTAACATCATTATCAGTAACAACAATAAACTTCCACCCTTGTCGATTTGAACCACTTGGAGCACGAATTGCTGCATCGACCATTTGTTGAATAATTTCTTCAGGTATTTTTTCTTCACTAACTCGTCTCATCGCTCGAGTAGTGTATAGAGCTTCAAATACATCCATCTAACAATCTTACTAATATAGATAAGATGGATGAGAAATTAATTAAAGAAATTAAAAATCAAGTTGGTTATATTTGGATTAATAGACCTGATAAAAAAAACGCCCTAGATCTTGATATTTGGTTTGGTCTCCCAAAGGCTATTAAAGAATTAAATGAAACAGAAGAAGTAAATTGTATAGTTATTGCTGGAAAAGGAGATTCTTTTTCTTCCGGTATAGATATAACAACATTTATGACAAATTTTGAGATAAATGAAGATTTAACTTCCAACACTAAAGAGAGAAAAAAACTAATGAACTCTATTAAAAAGATGCAAGATGCATTTACAGAATTTTCTAAAAGTGAAGTTCCTGTTATTGCTTTAGCACATGGGTATTGTTTAGGCGGGGCAACAAACCTTATTTCAGCATGTGATATTCGGCTCTCCACAAAAGATGCAAAATTTTCTATTGGAGAGTCCAAACTAGGTCTTGTTGCCGATGTTGGAATCCTACAACGAATGCCAAAGATAGTTTCAAAAGGTGACGTTAGAGAGCTAGCGTTTACTGGAAAAGTATTTGACGGAGTATATGCTGAAAAGATTAGATTTGTTAATTCAACTTATGAAAGTAAAGAAGATTTATTTGAAGCGGGACAACTTTTAGCCGAAGAAATTTCTCAAAACTCTACAAATGTTATTAGAGGTGTAAAGCAAGTACTAGATAAAGGCGAGGATTTAACAACTGAACAGGCTCTAGAGTACGTCAGGTTATGGAATACTAGTTTTTTGATTTCTGATGACTTGAAAGAAGGCGTGTTAGCATTTTTAGAAAAAAGAGACCCTAAATTTAATTAAGTTTTTCATATGTTGCAATTGCATAACGATCGGTCATTCCTGCAACATAATCTACAGCATTCTGTATATCAGTTTGGTCTTGAATATAAAAATCAGGTAAATCTTGGGGTCGTTTTGTAAAGTAATTTACTAAAAATTCAACAATTTTTTTTGCATCCGTTCTTTGTTTCATTGTTTCTTCTCTGAGGTAAACATTTTTGAACATAAAGTCTCTTAATCGATTCATAGTATCTAGAATTTCTGAATCCATTGCTATTTCAGAATTGCTAGAACCTTTAAAAACTCCAGAAATAAGTGAATTAATCCAATTTTTACCTGGCTCACCAAGAACATCAGTAATATCTTTTGGAATGTCTGACTCTTTTAAAACACCAGCTCTAACTGCATCTTCAACATCATGAGAAAGATAAGCAATTCTGTCAGCAAATCTACAAACCATACCCTCTGGAGTTTTTGGAGGTTCGGTATATTTCCAAGGATGTTTCTCAATCCCATTTAGTGTTTCTATAGTTAAATTTTTAGGTTCTATATGTTTAAAAATTTTTACAGAGTTTTCTGAGTGACTCCATCCATTGTCTAGCATTTCATTCAAGACATCTTCACCAGTATGTCCAAACGGCGAGTGCCCAACATCGTGTCCAAGACAAATTGCTTCAGTTAAGTCAGGATTTAATCCAAGTGCTTTTGCAATTGACCTTCCAATTTGAGTAACTTGCAAAGTATGAGACATTCTAGTTATAAAATGATCACCATCTGGATTAATAAATACCTGGGTTTTGTGTTTAAGCCTTCTAAATGCTTTTGAGTGTAAAATTCTGTCTCTGTCTCTTTCAAATTCAGTTCTGAATAAATCTTTTTCTTCGTGATTTATTCTTCCTTCTGTTGAATCAGCAAATGTTGCTATAGAAGAGAGGGAAACTCTTTCATTCTGTTCTCTCCAAATTCTATCTCTTAAAACGAAAGAATCATTCATAAATTTACTTTACAGTTTTTGAGATTCAAGTAAAGAGGTTAAATCTTTCCAATGATGTAAATCCAAAACTCCCTCGATAGGTCTGTTGTAACTTCTGACAAAACGAATTATTAGCTTTTCATTTGTTTTTTTTGTAAAACTTTTAAGTTGATGTGGAGCATCGTCAATATACACATCACAATCAATTTTCCATTTATCTTCTGTAAAATGTATTTCTTTAGTAGGTATTTTATTTTCACCTAACCAAAGTAACGTGTCATTTATTGACCACCAAGGTTTAGATGATAATATAATAATTTCATTACCAAAGTGTATCTGCTCCATTAGAGCTTCAACTGAATCTTCGTATACTGGAAGATGTCTAAAAATAGAATTTCCATTAATATCTTTAGCCCAATTCCAAAAATCGATTTCTTTTTTAAAATGAGTTAAGGGACTAGCTAGACCCCATTCTGTAATATCAGATTCATTAATCTGTTTTCCGAAATCTTTATAGTATTGAGTTGTCCAGCCAGTAGTAAAGTCAGCTACAACTCCATCTAAGTCAACACCTATTCTCACTTGACTTAGTTTAATTGTATAGTGCAATATAGAAAGGTATCATATTAACATTTACAAGTATGCAAGAAGCTTTATATAGAAAATACAGACCATCAAAGATTGATGATCTTATAGGACAGGACGATGCTGTAAAGCTTATAAAACAGCAAATTATAAAAAATAATTTAAGTCATGCATATTTATTTTCTGGTCCCCGAGGAGTTGGTAAAACATCATTAGCAAGAATTATTGCTATTGAACTTGGCTGCGATCCAACTTTTGATATTTCTGAAATTGATGCTGCATCACATAATAAAGTAGATGATATTCGTGAATTAAATGAAAATATAAACTTTATTGCTAGTAGTCCAGGAAAAAAAAGAGTTATTATCTTAGATGAAGTTCACATGCTGTCCAATGCTGCATCTAATGCTTTTCTAAAAACACTTGAAGAACCTCCCGAACATGTAATATTTATTCTCGCAACTACAGAACCCGAGAGAGTTTTGGAAACAATTAAGAGCAGAACAACACACATAGTTTTTAAAAAAATAGACAATAAAGAAATTACTACGACTTTATCTACTATTGCCAAAAAGGAAAACATAACATTGCAAAATGATGTTCTGGAATTAATTTCGAACAATAGTGACGGCTCTCTTCGAGATGCAATTAATCTTTTTGAACAGACTTTTTCAACATTCGGATCTAAAGCAACTACAGAAGATGTTTACAGCATTCTAGGTAGGGTATCTACAGAAAATATGTTAGAAATTGTCAATTCTATGTTTGAACAAGACACCTCAAAGGCTTTAAAAGTTCTAAAAGAAAATTATAAAAAAGGTTTACAGCCTAAAGATATACTTTCTTCGATAACTAATTTATTTAGGAACATTTTTTATGTTAAGTATCTTCCAAATGACGAAAATATTTTTAATTTAACTAAAGATGAGTTGAAGCTAGTTAATCAGTTGAATGAAAGCATTACAGCTAAGCAATTGGCAAGAATACTTGATTTGCTTGACGACATTAATCAAAATATAAAAAACGCACCTTCACAAGAATTAAAGCTTGAATTATTTGTTATAAAATTAATAAAGCCTGAGTTTGCATTTGACGTTAAGTCGTTATCTAGAAGAATTGATTTACTAGAAGGTGAAAATATTAAAATTAATACTCAGCAACCACAAACCGAAGCTTTGAGTGTTGAATCAAAAAAAGTACCTGAAAGCAAAAAAAAAGAAAAAACAGTAAAAGAAGAAAAAAATAAAAGTAGCTTAGAAAATTTTGATGTAATTTGGCCGATTATTTTAAAAGAAGCCAAAACTCAATTAACACCGAGAAAGTATTCGTATTTGACCTTGGTAAAACCTGAAATTGAAGATAATTCGTTGAGTTTTTTAATAGATGAGAGTAACGAATTTTTAATTACCGAATTAAATAAATCTCAAGATATAAAAGAATTTGTTGAAGTTGAAATAGAAAAGCAACTTGGCATAATTGTTAAAATTCAAATTAAAGCTCAGAAAGATTTAATTAAGGAATCACAAAATCAAAACAGTTATCAAGACAATTTAGAAAATATATTTGGAATTGAAAATCGAGACTAACTTTCTTTAAGGTTTAGATCACTCAAAGCTACAGTAATTCTTCTAGAACCTTGGTTTTGAGCACTTTTGCAGAGCTCAATAAAACTTCTCAATTCTCCAGTTCTGAATTTTTTTAATTCATCAGATGTATCTATTTTTGAAGCTCTTTCTCTCTCTAATAATTTTATTTCAATTTCCTTTGCCCTTGCAAGGTATGTACTACTAACTTCAAATAAAGTATCTACACCATCTGCAATTGGGGGAGTAATATGTCCCATTAAAACATCAATATATTCATTGATTTCTTCATGAAGCTCTTCTGCATTTGACAGACCCTTTTTGACTGGAAATTTTTGCATTATTCTCTACTTGATAGATTAATATATTTAAATTTTAGCAACTTAACTAAGACAAAAACAATAATGGCTATTGCTAATATCGACAATGACATTGAAGCTATTTCATTACTAAAATCTATTTTTTCAACAGTAAAATACGATGTAGAAAATATTAATAAAGACTTAATAAAATCATTAAACAACTCTTTATTTAATAGCTTCTCTCTATCAATATCTAGTTTCAGCAAAAGTATAAAAGTATACACATAAAGTGAGAAGACTATAGCTAGAGCAAATTTTAAAGTACTAGGATTTTTTATTTGACTCATATACAAAATTGTTAAAAGCGTAACTAATGTGCCGCTAACAACTGGAAACCAAAATTCTTCTTGAACATAGAAAGTTCTTGTTAATATTTGGTTAATTGACCACGGCAAAATTGCAAAACAGATAATAAAGAAAATTGAACTCACAGTATTTGTTTCAATTGCTGTAAAATTACCTCTTTGGTAAACAATTTTAATAATTGATTCTGAATTTACTAATCCAAATACCATAAGTGCACCATTAAGAACTAATAGATAAACAAGTTGTTTTCTTACTAAAATTTTTAACTCATCATATTTATTATTCTTGAATAATTTCGACAAAAATGGATAACTAGCTACACCTATAGCTTGTGCAATAATTCCTACTGGTAGTAAAGCTATTCTTCTTGCATATCTAAACGATGCAATACTTCCAGTATCTAATAGTGAACCAAAATACCTAAATAACTGCTCGTCTATAACTGCAATTGATTGACCAACTATTAAAGGTAAAGATATAAAAAGATATTCTTTTAAATATTTTACATTTGGAAGAAAATATTGAATAATTAAACCTGATTTAATCACTCCAAATAATTGAATAATCAAATGCCCCAATATTGAACCCACTAATGTACCTATTGCAAAGCCTTTAACTGTCTCTTCTGGTGATGTCGAATTAATCCAACCAAAGAATATTATTGAACAATTGTAAATAACTGGAGCTAATGCTGGATAAAGAAAGTTTTCTTTAAAATATTGAAAAGCCATCAAAATTGCACCAATAAAAAAGAAAAGCTGGCTAAAAACAACTGGGGTAAAAATTTCTATAAAGAATTCTATATTTTTAACATTTAAAAAATTTGCTATTTGATATCTTAAAAAATAAGTAGAAAGGGTTAAGATAATAAAAATAATTGTAAGACCGTATAATAATGAAAGGTAATATTTATTAACCTTGTCCTCTTGTTGTTTATTCAATAGTGGGATTAATGTAATAGCTAAATATCCACCCGCAGATAAATAAAAAAGAAAATCAGGAATTACAAAAGCTAAATCGAGAATATCTGTTGCTTCTGACAAACCGGTCCATTTTGCGAGCATAATTTCTCTATAAAAACCGAGAACCCTACTCATTAAATATGAAACGGTGACAATAGAAATTGAACCAATTACTTTTTTATAATTTTGCATAAGCTTCTTCTATTTTTGATAGTACTTCTTTAGGTATTTTTAATGGATTATTTTCATAACCTATGCCAAGCAAATTATTTGGTTTAATAGTTCCGTGGAAATCACTACCTCCTGAAATGAGAAGACTATATTCTGATGCAATATTTCTTAATTTATCAACAGTACTGTGATTATATCCTGGGTAATAGGTTTCGATTCCATTGAGTCCAAAGTTTTTCAATTGTACTAATAGATCTTTAAATTTGGTGTCAATCCAGTTTTCATTTTTACTAAATGATTCATTACTTACAATTGTGTGTGGATGAGCTAAAAAAATTAATACTTTTGAACTTTTACAAAGTTCGAATAGTTTTTCTATAGAAATTTGATGAGTGTTTATATAAGATGATTTACCATTACCCAAATAATTCAAAAAGGCTTCGTTGATACTATCAACATATCCTTTTTGAACCATGGCTTTTGCTATATGGGGTCGACCGGGAACTTTGGTTTTTAATTTTTTTAATTCAGACTTATCGATATAAATTTCTTGCTTTTCAAGTTGATTTAATATTTCAAAATTTCTCAAATTTTTTTGTTCTCTAATATTTTTTAATTCAAAATTAAGTTCAGATTTTTCTTCGATAAAGTAAACCAATAAATGAATTCCAGCAAACTTATTTTCATTTTCTAATTTTTGCCAACTTGCACTTATTTCTACACCTGAAATTATCTTTATGCCTGCATTCTGAGGAACTTTTGATAAATACTCATGATCTGTTATGGAGATTGCTTCTAATTGTAAGTTTTTACTTTGTTCTACAATATCTTTTACGGATTCTGTTCCATCTGAATTTTCTGAATGGATATGTAAATCAATACTCATTAAATCTAGAGTACTAGGCTCTTTTCTTCTGTAATTAATTAATTAGAATGTTTCCAATGAGTTTAATAGTACAAAAATTTGGTGGAACCAGTGTGGCTAATACAGAGTCATTACAAGTTGTTGCACAAAGAATTATTGATTGTAAAAATAAAGGCAATGATGTTGTTGTTGTTCCATCTGCAATGGGTTCAAGCACTGATGAACTAATCAATTTAGCTCATGAACTTTCATCAAAACCATCACCTAGAGAAATGGATATGTTACTTTCTGCAGGTGAGAGAATTACGATGTCGCTGCTCTCAATTCACTTAAATAGTTTAGGGTATAAATCAATTTCTCTTACAGGATCACAAGCCGGAATAATAACCAGCTCAAGGCACGGGAAGGCAGAAATAGAAGAAATAACTGGTGAGAGAGTAAGAGAAGGTTTAAGTTCAGGAAATATTGTAATTGTAGCTGGGTTTCAAGGTTTTAACCGAGACACAAGAGAGATAACAACTTTAGGAAGAGGTGGTTCTGATGCGACTGCTGTAGCATTGGCCGCTGCTCTAGGTGCAGAAAGATGTGAAATATTTACAGACGTTGATGGTGTATTTACCGCTGATCCAAGAGTAGTTAATGATGCAAAGCTTATAGAAGAAATTTCGTACGATGAAATGCTTGAAATGGCATCATCGGGAGCAGGCGTACTAATGGCTAGGTCTGTAGAATTTGGTAGAAGGTATAATATACCAATAATCGTAAAATCTACTTTTACGAATAATAAAGGAACTTTAGTAACAGAGAAAACAATGGAAGAAGCAATTGTAAGTGGTGTAACACACAACGATAAAGAAATAAAATTTACTTTATATGGAGTTCCAGATCAACCAGGCATAGCAGGCAAGTTTTTTGGTGCGTTATCTGAAAGCGGTATAAACGTCGATATGATCGTTCAGAATGTTTCTAAAAAGTCAATAACAGATATTTCATTTACCGCACCAGTAGATCAAAAATCTGATGTAGAAGAAATTCTAAGCAAAGTTTCTAAAGACCTTAATGCCGAAGGCTATGACATTGATGAAAACGTTGCTAGGGTTTCTATTATTGGAGCCGGAATGAAATCTGAGTCTGGAGTTGCTTCAAGAATGTTTAACACATTAGGTAAAAACTCAATTAATATTTCAATGATCTCGACTTCACCAATTAGAGTTTCCTGTGTTATCAACAGGAAAGATACTAAAAAAGCCTTAGAGTCTTTACATAAAGAATTTATATCTTAGAATGAAAATTGCAATTGTTGGCGCAACTGGATTAGTTGGACAAAACATTATAAATCTTTGCCAACAATTTTTTAGTAGCGATGTTGAATATACATTTTTTGCATCAAGTAAATCAGCTGGGAAAAAATTAAAAATTAATCAATCTGAATTAACAGTAAAAGAGTTAAATAAAGAAAATATTGAAAGTTATAATATTGCACTATTTTCTGCTGGTGGTGAGCGATCAAAGGAATTCGCTAATGTATTTATCGAAAATGGCTCATTTGTAGTTGATAATTCATCTGCATTCAGAATGAATGAAAATGTTCCACTTGTTGTTTATGGTGTTAATCAAAATATTATTACTAAAGATACAAAATTAATATCTAATCCAAATTGCACCACAATGGGCCTAGTTATGGCTCTAAAGCCTCTTCATGATCAATACAATTTAAAAGCCATTACACCTGTCGCATATCAAGCAGTTTCTGGTTCTGGTTCAAATGGAATACTTTCTTTACAAAGAGAAATTGAAATGGGTGACAACTTAAAACCAGATTATACAGAAGGATATTATACGAATCCAATAGCGAGAAATGTAATTCCTTTAGCTGGCAATCTTTTGGATAATGGATATTCAGATGAAGAAATGAAATTTTGTAATGAATCAAGAAAAATTTTAGATATTGATGATTTAATAGTAGAGCCTTCAAATGCCAGAGTAGGCGTTGTTACAGGACATGGCACATTTTGTTCTGCAGTTTTTGAAAATACAATAGATATTAAAGAGGCAATTAATGTTTTAAACAGTTTTGAAGGAGTTGAGTACTGGGATAAATCTCTCCCTACGCCTCTAGATGCAGAAGGAAGAAATGAAGTTTTAGTTTCTAGATTGAGAAAAGGATTATCAAGCAATAAAATCATAAATTTTTGGGTTGTTTCTGATAATTTACTTAAAGGAGCAGCACTAAATGCTGTTCAAATAGCAAAACATATTTCTGAATTATGATTTTTGTACCTGAAAATGTTGCTCAGAAAAAAAGAAGGTTTCTTGGTCCAGTTGGTAGGTTATTAATCAAAATATTCAGGTGGGAAGTTAAAGGTGAGATTCCAAATTTAAAAAAAATAATTCTAATAGGAGTACCCCATACAGCAATGAGGGATGCATGGTACGGGTTGCTTGCAGTACTTGCATTAGATTTAAAAATTAATTTTTTTGGAGCCGCATGGATTTTTACCCGTTTACCAAGTTTATTTACTATTTCAAACAATTTAGATAGACAAGGAATCCCCTGGCCGCTTTGGTGGTTACAAAAAATTATATTAAAAAAATTAGGAGGCATTCCTGTATATAGGGTAAATTCTAAAGGATTAATTCAAGCAGCAGTTGAGGAGTTTAAAAATTTAGAAAATTATATTTTAGTTATTGCTCCGGAAGGAGGAGTTGAAGCTGTAGAAAAATTCAGAAGTGGATTTTATTATTTAGCTAAAGGCTTGGAAATACCGTATGTTCCTGTTGATATAGATTTTGGAAACAGATGTTTTAACATTAAAGAGCCACAAAAAATTACTGGTTCATTTGAAGACGAATCAGCCAAAATTATAGAAATATTTGAAGGTGTTAAAGGTGCAACCAGAACATTTAAAATGTTAGGAATATAGGAATAAACAAGCTTAAAATGTAGTTTCCTACCGGTATTTTTTTTAGCCCTAGTAGGTTTATGCCAACACCAATTAATAACACACCACCAACTCCAGCAATAGAATTTGAAATAGTTTCATTAACCACTTCACCAACTCCAAACGCACATAATGTAAAAAAACCTTGATAAATTAATATTGAAACACCAGAATATACAGCACCTTTACCACCACTAGATGTTAAAAATAGAACTAAAAAACAATCAAGAGCAGATTTAATTAATAAGAGTTCAACATTGCTTTCAACAACATCAAAAAATGGACCAATGATTGCTAAAGGACCCGTTATTACTATTAGTGTTGCAGTTAGATAACTATCAATAAATTTACCTTTATCTACATCTTCACTTTCAAATTTTGTGTGTAAATATTCACCAAAATGTTCAATTTTTTCTTCAATTTTTAATAAGCTTCCTACAATAGCACCAATAAGTACAGAAAATAATATGATTATAAAATCAGAACCTTTTAAGGTTTCTCTAATTCCAAGAGTTAAAACTAGCAAACCTAAGGGCAATAAATTATTTTCGAAATTTTTAATCTCTTTTTTAATAAAAACTCTTGATATCAATCCAATTAAGAGTACGGAACCAGAATTAATAACAGTGCCAATACCGGGGAACATGATTATTTGAAATCGTTATGACTTCTACTTGGAGTTGGACCTACTTGACCCTGATACTTACTCCCATAAAAACTTGAACCATACTCTGACTCTGAAGGTGTGTTTAAATAGTAAAAAGAAATTTGACCAATTTTCATTTCAGGATAAATTTTTATTGGTAAGTTAGCAACATTAGAGAGTTCTAATGTTAGGTATCCTGAAAAACCTGGATCAACAAATCCAGCAGTTGAGTGAATCAACAATCCAATTCTTCCTAAAGAACTTTTTCCTTCTAGTCTGGCTACTATTTTATTTGAGAGTGATACTTTCTCAAAAGTTGTTCCAAGAACAAATTCACCTGGATGTAACACAAATGGATCTTCGAGAGTTGCTGTTACTAGTTTAGTAAGATCATTTTGTTCAGATTTTGGATCGATATGTGAATACTTATGATTTTCAAAAACTCTAAAGTCTGCACCAACTCTTAAATCAATACTTGAAGGTTGAATAAATGAATCTTCCATTGGAGAAACCTCAATATCACCTTCTTTTAGAGAATTTTTAATGTCAATATCTGAGAGCATTTACTACCTTTAGTTCTTTGAATATAATAACCTATTTTTAGAAAATATCAGTTAATTATTGAAGCAATTGACCAAACCGTAATGATGATTCCAACTATAGTTAAGAAAATAGTTCTTGAAAAATATAATTTTTTGGTTTCGGAGTTGTCTTTATATAAAGCTGTTAAGTTACCAGCAACCATAGCTGCACCAACTCCAAGTAATAGGAGATTAATTGTTAAATCAAGTGCAAAAGGGTCATTCATAACTTATATTATGATAATGAACATTCAAACAAGAGAACAAATTGTTGCAATATTTTTAAAATACAATATTTCTTCTAATAAAAATGTTAACGATTATGTAATTCTTCCATTAGATGGAATAACAAATACAAGTTACATTGTAAAAATCGATAGTAAAGAATTTGTTTTGAGAATTCCTGGAAACAATCCAGATGAGATAGATAGAAATGCGGAAAAACAAAACACAATTTTAGCTGAACAATGCGGACTGACTCTACCTCATATACTATTTGATGTTGAAAATGGGATTAAGATTTCAAAATATTATGATATTTATACATACACTGAAAAAGATTTTGAAAATAACGAATTAAGAAAAAATGCAATTGAAGTTTTAAGAAAACTACATAGTTCAGAAATTACATTTTTAGATAATTTTTCACCCTATAAAGTATTTGAAAATTTAGCTGATATCTCAAATAGGATAGAAAAAGATGCATTATTTGTTGGTAGGAAAATAGTTAATATATTAAATAATTTAGGTTTAGAACAAAGACCGTGTCACCAGGACCTTTACTGTGGTAATTTTGTAATTTTTGAAGATAATACTTATTTAATTGATTGGGAGTATTCATCTCAAGGAGATCCGTATTTTGATTTTGCTGATTTGTTTTGGCAAAACGAATTAGAGAAAAACATTGAGCTTAAAAAAGCAGCTTTAATCGAACTAGGGCTAGTTAATCAAGATCAAAAAGAGAAGTTTAATTATTTTGAAATTTTGTCGATGATAACCTGGGGTTTGTGGGCTAAGCGTAAGTCACCAAAAAGCGATAAGGGTGAAGAAGCTCTAATTCAAGCTTTAAAATTGTTTGAAAAAATAATTTTATAAAAGAATTTTCATTTAAGAGTAAAAATCAGTTAGAATTTCGCAGTTAGGAAAAAAGGAAGAAAAAACTTTAAATATGGGATCTTTGATTAAAAAAAGACGCAAAAAAATGTCTAAACATAAATACCGCAAGCGTCGTAAATCAAATAGACATAAGAAGAAGAACGTTTAATTAATTATCTCTTTCTTCACTCAAGAAATCTTCAATTTGTTGAACTAAATTATCCTCTGAAAAGTTATTTTCAAGATTGACTTCTGATTCTTCTAACCTAGATACATATTCAGCTAAATCTTGAGAATTTTCCATAGCTTTATTGATTTTTAATTCGAACTGCTGTCCTTCAGTTTGAATTCCTGAATCATCTAAATCAATTTTAAGTATTTCAGAGGTTTTATTAATCAATGCACTCATACCTTTTGGATAACCTCCACTACTTAAATAATGTGGAACTGCAGCCCAAAGCCCAGTTGTTTCAATTTCGTTTTCACTTAAAGTTTGTCCAACAACACTAGTTATACCAGTTGGTCCAGAATAATTTGGATTGAGTATATTAAATCTTGAGTGAAATGTTGGATCAGTGCTAACTCCAAAAATAGGTACAGGCAATGTATGAGCTACCTGCCCAAAGAAAGCCCCTAAAGTTATAGCTCTTTTTACTCCGAGCTCAACTAGAACGTCTTTAATGTTTTTTGCATATTCTTTCCAGCGCATTGAAGGTTCTTCTCCAAAAACTAAAATTAAATCTTTCTTCAATTTGTAATCTTCTATTGAATAGAAGGAAGTTTGTGGCCAATGAAACTCTCTTTCACCAAAATCTTTTACTTCAACAATGGGTCTTCTCATTTGATAGTTGTAGAAAGAATCTGAATCTAACTCAGCAAAAGGTTCAACATCATATGTGCAACTAATATTTTCTACACAACCAGTTGCAGTGTTACCAGCATCACTCCATCCTTCAAATGCAAGAATTGCAACAGGCTCAGAGAGGAGGGGTTTTCTATACCAAACTACATCTTCCATATTGAAAGAGTAATATTTTAATAAATTTATTAGATATAAATTATTGAAGTTTTCTTGAAGAGTTTAAAACAACCGAGATACTGGAAAGAGCCATAGCAAGTGCAGCCAGACTTGGAGAAATTAATCCAGCCACTGCTATTGGAATCATTGAAATATTGTAAATGAAAGCTAAAAACAAGTTTTGATTTATTTTTTTATTAGAGGAATTAGAAATTTTAAATACTGATGATAAAGTATCTAATCCGCCGTTATGAATTAATATATCTCCAGAAACTTGTGCAATCTGAGAACTAGTTGTAGTTGAAACTCCTATATCTGCTTGTTTTAGTGAAGGAGAGTCATTAATTCCATCACCAATAAAAACTACTGGGGATGAAATTTGTTTGTTTTTTATAAACTCAAATTTTTCTGATGGGGATTTTTCAAAATAAAATTCATCTATATTTAACTCTTTAGCAAAGCTTTCCACATTGATTTTTTTGTCACCAGAAAGTATTATTACTTTCTTTAAATTAATTATTTCATTTATAAATTGCGTTGAAATAGAGGTCTCTTCTTTTAGAAAAATATCAAAATTATAATCATCGATTGTCACCTTTAAAGCGTTTCTCTCGGAGTTGATGTTTTTTGAAACAGAAACTTTATTATTACCAACCATTCCTTCAATTCCAACTCCAGGGTGTTCAATAACATTTTTAGTTTCAAAAAAACTTAAATTTTTTAATTCTGCAGCATAAACAAGACTCCTAGCTATTGGATGTTGAGAGTTTTTTTCAAGGCTAGCTACATATTGCAAAACTTCATCAGGACTTAATTCTGAATTTTTTGGAAGAATATTTTCAATTAAAAAAATACCTGATGAGAGAGTTCCTGTTTTATCAAAAATAATGGTATCAATTTTTGTTAACTTTTGAAGTGCATCAAAGTCTTTAAAAATAAATCCTTTTTTCTTACTTTCAGCTGCTGTTCTATATAAAACAATAGGAGTTGCTAAACCTAGAGCACAGGGGCAAGCAATAACTAAAACTGAAATAGCGTTTTCTATTGATTCAATTATTCCAAAGTCAGAAATTATAAATCTAAATAATAAAGTTAATAAGCTAAGTATTAATACAAAAGGTACAAAAAATTGTGTTATTTTATCCAAAGTTTTTTGAATTTTTGGTTTTGTCAACTGAGCTTCATTAATTAGTTGCTCGATTATGTTATAAGCTGACTCACTATATGGGTTGTCTACTTTTATTTTTATAACACTGTTCAAGTTTATACTTCCACCTAACAACTTCTCTCCAACGGAACGTGTTACAGGAATTGATTCGCCGGTAATTAAACTTTCATCTACTGATGCAGTTCCTTCAACCAGTATCCCGTCTAAAGGAATAATTTCTCCAGCTAAAACTTCGAAGATATCACCTTCTTTTGTTTCTGAAGTAGGAACTTCAAGTGATTCCTTATTTCGTAAAACAATTATCGAAGCAGGTAACTTATTTTTAAGATTTTTTGAAGATTGAACAGCATCTTCAATTACTTTTTCTTCTACAGATTTACCAATTAAAATAAATGAAATTATAAAAGCTCCTGTATCAAGAAACATTATGTTATTTGGAAATAAGGAGATTATTAGTGCACTTAAGCTACCTATCGAGACCAGGGTATCCATATTAAAATCAAAATATCTTATTTTTTTAAATGCTGAAATATGAAAGTCTTTTCCTAAATACAAAACAATTGAAAAACCAATAAAGTATGCCAAAACCTCAGCATTTGTGCCTATTAAATACCTCATTATAAAAGTAAGAAGTAAAGACATTACAGGTTTAAATACTAAAAACTTTGTTGTGCTTTCTTTATCTAAATTAGAGGAAATTTTTGCTTTGTAACCAATAGAATTAATTTTCTTTATTATTTCTTCAAATTCTAAATCTTCATTATTTTTTAAATTAATTTGAGCAGTTTTTAGGGGAAAACTAACTGTGACATTTTCTATTTTGTCTGTTTTTTGTAAAACGCGTTCAATACGTGCTGCACAAGCAGCACAGGTCATTCCATCAATATCAAGTATTAATGTATTATTCTGTTGGTTCAATGGTGTATCCATGATCATCTAATAATTTTTCAAAATCAGAAAGATCAACTACCTGGTTAGAATCAACAGAAACTAATTTATTTTCAATGTCAACATCGACTTTTTGTACATAATCTAGTGAGCCAATAGTAGACTCAATAGTCTGTTTACAATGACCACAAGAAATTTCAGGTACTTTAAATTTAAGCTCCATATCGCCATTTTAACATTGCTAAGTTTATAAAAAAGCCCCTAATTAAATAGGGGCTTTTTGAAATCTCTGGGGGAGATTTTAATACTTAAGCAGTTTCTTGAAGGATTCTGCCTCTTACTCTAGGATATTTTACTGGAGCATGGTTGAAACAATAATCTCTCTTGTTATATATGCTTAATTGAGTTTTGCATGAATCATCTTTGCAAACTCTGCCTTGGTCAAAACTTTTAGATGGCCTTATACCGCCTTTAATTTGACTTGCTTTTAGTCCGTCTGTCATTTATTTTTTTCCTTTTTAATACTTTGTGAATATATTCACAAGCTTAACATTTCAATTATAGAGGTCAAAATTAAAATAACAAGTTTTTTTGAATTAAAAAAGCTTCGTCATTCCAATCTCTACCGAGAAAATCTTTCACCAGTTCTTCTGCAGGTTTTGTTCCACCAGGTTTAAGAATTTTATTTTTGTAATCCTTACCAACACTATTAGATAAAATACCTTCATTTTCAAATCTGCTAAATAAGTCGTCGCCTATGATATCAGCCCATAAGTATCCATAATATGCTGCATCGTAACCACCAAGTAGGTGTCCGAAGGAACTTAAATGCATAACATCACCCGGATACTCAATGGTTGTCACCTTTTGAGATTGGCTTTCAACCTCTTCTAGTGAATCCGTATAGTCGCTTCCATGAAGATGTTGATCAGCTAATCCAAAAGATACTTGTCTTAGTGTTAATAAACTAACTCCGATATTTTTTGAGTTTTTTAATTTTGTACAAATTTCCTCTGAAAGCATTTCTCCTGTTTCAACATTTTTTGCAAATCGTGAAAGACACTCAATTTTCCATACCCAGTGCTCCATGATTTGACTAGGTGCTTCAACAAAATCCCATTCAACGCTTGCACCGACATATCTCGAAATTTTGGACTTTCCAATACCATTATGCAAAATATGTCCAAACTCGTGAAATAAAGTTTCTACCTCATCAAATGTCATCAATCCATCTCCAGTATTAGGATTTGGAAAATTAGCTACCATTGAAGAAATAGGCAAATGTTGAGACTCTAAACCACCAGACGCTAAATCAAAAACAGCAGCATGGGTGTACTTCCCTTCTCTTGGATAAAGATCAAGATAGAAAAAAGCTATCTTTTCACCGTCTTCATTTATAGACCAAAGTTCTACATCTTTATGCCAAGCAGTTGAAGCATCTTCTTGTTTTATTTCAATATCGAATACTTCTTCACAGATTGAAAACATTTCTTTTTTAACATCATGTATATAAAAGAATTTTTTGAGTTCACTGCTATCGATTTTGCTTAATGAACTTCTTTTTTTAGATATAAAGTATCTTATATCCCACGGTGCTATCTCAGAAACTTTAATATTATCTGAAACAATTTCTTCTTTCTCTCTCTCTGCTGATTTTTGTAACTTTGGAATTAAATTATTGTACATTTTTTGAACGTTCTCAGGATTTTTAGCCATTCGATGCTGTAATCGATACTGAGCCCAAGTTGAGAAACCAAAAAGTTTTGCCTTATTGTTTCTTAACATAATTGCTTCTTTTAAAATGGGGGAGTTTTCATTAGAAGCTCTATTATTGAATGCTTTCCAAACAGTTTCTCTAGTGTCTCGAATTTTACAGTTCTCAATAACTGCATTTACATCTGGATAAGCCATTGTCACAATATATTGATTATCTTCTAATGTTAAGTTGCTTAACTCACCTTCACTTAATCCATCTAGCTGGTGCTTTTTGAATTTTAATTTTGTTTTATCTTTTGCAATATTTTCAGAAAACTTTATTTCAAGTTCTATAAGTTTTTTGTCTATTTCTGACAATAATGATTTATCATTTTCACTTAAATTGTGTCCAACATCAATAAAATCATTTTGTAAATCTTTATAAAATTCTTTTTCCTCAAAATCAAAATTATCTGATTTTATTTCATTAAACTTTTCATATAAATCAACATCTTTCATTGAGTCTAAAATAAAATTTCTGACTTTCGACTCTGCTTGATGGCCAAATTCTCTTATTTCTTGATTTGGATGGACATTAGCCATAAAAGGAACTCTTCCAAATAAATAATTTACCTCTCTCTCTAAGAGATCAAATTTTTCTAGCTTTGGTTCTGAATCCTTCTTGATGTCATTAATTATTTGTTCGCAAGCATTTAGTGTTATATTTAAATTATTTTCAAGTTCAGTTTTAGTTAAATTTGAATAATCGAACATTCATCTCCTCCAGTTTTTTTATGATACTATCTAATTATGGAAATCAAACTTGAATTTTGTGTAGTTTGAAACTACACACCGCGTGCAGTTAGTACGCTCGAAGATATTTTAGAAAAGTACGGAAAGGAAGCAAGTCCAATAACTCTAATACCTAGTGGTGGTGGTGTGTTTGAACTTTATCTCAATGGAAATCTCATTTTTTCAAAAAAATCACTTGGAAGACACGCAGAAGATGGTGAGATACTCAGGTTGATAGAAGAAGCTATTAGTTGAGTTTTCCTTTTGATTTAGGTTTTTCTCAAATTTTATTTCTTGGTTTATTATTTTTTTTAAGTTCAGCAATACAAGGAGTTTTAGGTTTTGGTTTTGCTGTTATTTCATCACCAATAGTTGTTCAAATAAATCCAGAATTAGTTCCGCAGCTACTTTCTTTACTTGCTTTACCACTAGCTATTAGAGTTTTTTATAGAGAAAAAGAAAAAGTCAATCTTAAGCTTGTACGACCTTTAATTTTAGGAAGGTTAGTTGGAGGACCAATTGGAACCTTGTTGTTACTAAACTTGAGTACAAAATATTTATCTTTATCTGTTGGGTTTATTGTGTTAATGGGTGGTGTAGCTTCTTACTTTGGATGGGTAATAAAGAGAAATAAAACAAATTCTTTTTTGGCGGGTACATTTTCTGGTATTTTTGGAATGACTGCTGCGGTCGGAGGACCTCCGGTTGCGCTACTATATAGAAATACTAAGTCAGAAGAATTCCGACCATCACTTAATAGTGTCTTTTCATTTGGTATCATAATAACCCTTGTTTTATTGCTTGCTACTGGAAAATTAAGCTTAGATCATCTATATCTATTTTTTATTTTTATACCTTTTGTACTTATTGGTTTTTCTTTATCAAATAAACTTTTCTCAAAGGTGTCTGATAGTATCATTTCATTAACCGTTACTTATTTTTCAATATTTTCAGGTTTATTTGTCATTTTGAAAAATATAATTTAATTTTCAATCAAGGTATCACTAACTACTATATGAGCATATGAGTCTTCTTTATTCATTGATTGCAGGGATTTTATATTTTTTGAGTTTTCCTCCATTTAGTTATGAATATTTAATTTTTCCTAGTTTAACGATTCTTTTTTGGACCTTAGCTATAAAAAATAAACCATTTTATACGGGAGCTATCTTTGCTTTTATCTCGTATGGGGTAATTTTATTCGGGATTCAATCTATTGGTTACGAAGCTTGGATACCGCTACTTATATTAATGGGAATAATATATGGTTTGTTTGGACATTTTCTTAAGAAGGCATTAAATAACAAAAACAATAAATATTTGTATTCAATATCTGTTATTAGTGCTTTTGATTTAATGAGATTATATTTTCCTTTCAATGGATTTCCTTGGGGTTTACCTGGGACAGTTTTTGTAGATTATAAGTTTTTAATACCTTTATTCAGAGCATTTGGAACATTAGGCGTATCATTAATAATTAGTTCTATTTGTTTAGCATTTGTTTTTTATAAAGAAAAAATTTTTATAAAAAGTTATCTTATAGTTTTTACTTTTTTAATAATTATTTCAGTGTTTGCAAATATCCAGACTCCAGTTTTAAGCAAAACTAATCAAACAACTATTGCTATTGTTCAAGGCAATAGTCCCTGTCCTGGAGCAAAAAACTATTGTGAAAATGAGAGGCAGTTGATTTATGAAAGCCACTTACAGCAAACTAAATTAATTAATGAGAAAGTGGATTTAGTAGTTTGGCCAGAAAGCTCGACAGGATTTAAAAACGACCCTGTTTTGCATTCTGATGTATTGAATAATATTAGAAATGAAGCAGAAAGACTGAATTCATTTTTTATTATTGGTGGAGATAGACCAATAGGTAGTAAAAATTTTGAAAATTATGGAGTTTTTATCAATAAGCAAGGCTTGATTGTCGATCAGTACTTAAAACAACACCCCGTACCATTTGGAGAATATATACCATTTAGAAAATATTTAGATTGGATCCCCCCACTTTCCCTTGTTCCAAGAGACATGATAAGAGGCACTGAAGAAAAAATTTTTCAACTGGAAAATTCTAAAATCTCAACAGTCATTTCATTCGAGGGTGCTTTTCAGAGATATATTAGAAATGGTGTTAAGAATGGAGCCGAAATAGTTGTAGTTTTGACAAACCAAGCAAGCTATGGTTTAAGTGCTATGTCTGATCAGTTTATTTTAATGTCTCGTGCAAATGCTATTTCAAATAATAGACCAATTGTTCATGCTGCAATTACAGGAAAATCTGCTTTTATTTCGAACGACGGAGAAATCTTAGGTCAAACTAGGTTGTTTGAAACTATTACTTCTATAGAAAAAATATCTGGAATGACTGGTTTAACTTTATATACAATGTTTGGTAATTATTTAAATCTCTTTATTGTGCTCTTATCTGTATTAATCTACATTATTAGAAAATTCAATCTTCGAGCTGATGAAAAGGTAAATTTTTCATAGCTACAGCTTCTAATAGCCCATTTTGATAAGCTCTTAGTCCAAATTTTGGAAGAATAGCAAATAAATGATCAAATATATCAGATTGAATTTTTTCATATGCTACCCATTCTGTTGTATTTGTAAATGTATATATTTCTAGAGGCACACCTTCAGGGCTTGAAGGTAGTTGTCTAATTAAGAAAGTCATAGATTCAGTATTTAAATTTTTATTTTGTTTCAAATAATTTTCTATATAAGCGCGATAAGTTCCAATATTTGTAAGTTTTCTTTTTTCTAATCCAGAATCAACGTCATTAATTTTTATATTGTATTCTTTTAGCTCTTCTCTCTTTATAAGTAAATAGTTTTTTAATGGGGGTAGTAACTCTAGATTTGCTAATTCAGCGTCACTTAAAAACTTAATACTTGATATATCAATATTGATTGCTCTTTTAATTCTTCTTCCGCCATAATCAGACATGGCACGCCAATTTTTGACAGAAGTATTTACAATTTTGGAAGTGGGAATAGTTGTAATTGTTTTATCCCAATTTTGGACTTTTACAGTATGTAAAGCTATATCAACTACATCACCATCTGCACCAAACTCTTTAACTTCAATCCAGTCACCAACTTTTATAATGTCATTTTGACTAATTTGAACAGAAGCAACAAATGATAAAATAGTATCTTGGAAAATTAGGAGCAATACAGCTGTCAAGGCACCTAAGCCACTTATATAGTATCCAACTGATTGGCCAGTTAGTAATGCAAAAATAATAATTAGGACAAATGATGTAATTATTATTTTAATTATTTGTATGTAGCCTTTTATCGGCTTATCCCTTAGGAAATCTATTTTTTCCGATATCTTATTTACAACAGTTAATATTTCGAGAATTGTTAGACCAATTGTTAGTGCAAAAAACGCATTAAATATTCTTTGAAAAATTGGATTTAAAAAAATATTTAATTGATACCCTGATGTGACTGTAATAATTTTGAAAAGAATAAATACAAAAACAAACGAAATCCTGTGAACAAATTTTTTATCAAGTAATAAATCATCTATAAGGGTAGAAGTTTTTTTTGCAAGTTTTTTTAAAATAGGAAAAGTAAACCATTTTAAAAAGACATAAAAAGATAAGAGTATTAGAGATAGAACAGCCAGATTAGTTATTTCTGAATTATTTATTTCTAACATACTTTTATCTTACCTAAAAACCCTCTTGTTGGCTTGACCAAGGAGGAGCTGCATTATTTTGAAATTCTTCGACACTAGGACCTCCTAGACTTTGTAGTTTTTTTTGACCGATTAAATAAGTTATTACTAATAACAATAAAGTAGTCTGATTTGAAGTAGTCAATTTTATTAAAACAAGAATTTCAGGATTTTGAAAAAAATAAATTTGTAAAGCTGCCTTCAAAAATAAATAAACTGTCCAAATATAAGCCACTAAAACATATGCAGGTTTAACTTGCGGATGCAAATACCACTCTTCTGGCCATTTTCTAAAAGCTTTTGAAGAGTAAATAGTAAAAGGTTTACCAAGAAATATTGAAAAAATGCCAACTATTGAAATAACCCCATCTCTAACTATTCCAGGAATAAAAAAACCAGATGCAGAGCCCTGATATTTAGCAAATACTAATGCAATTAATGAGCCGAGTGCCCCATAAAAAACATATTTTGTGTTTTGTTTTTGTAAAAATCTTAAAACTAAAAATCCGAAAATTACAATACCGGTTATAACTATTGCTGTGTTGAGATCAAAAAGATTAGATAAAAGTACAAACAGCACCGGTGCAATAACTGAGTCAAATACGTTCTCATTATCAGGAGATAAAGATTTTAACTCTTTAATAATTTCTTTAAATTTTTTATTAAATTTCAAAATCTAATTTAATTTTTTTGAAAAATTTTCATCATCAAAGTTTTTTATTGTTTCAATTTGAAAATTAGGAACGTCCAAATTAAATTTTTCTTTAACTTTTAATAACAATTCATCGTAACTTGTATTTGCAAAAAGTGCTTTTTGAATTTCTCCGTATGCTGAATCTCTGTCTATTCCTTGTGAGACCAAAAACGAAAGTACTCTTTGACTAATTAATTTATTTTGTGCAATTTCTAGATTTGAGTTGATTTTCTCATAATCTATATGGATGTTTTCAATAATATTTTTAAGTTCTTTTGAAATGAATGAAATGATATGGAAACTATCAGGAAAAATAATTCTCTCGACAGATGAATTAGAAATATCTCTTTCATTCCAAAGAACCATGTTTTCAAGACCAGAAATTATATTACCTCTTAAGATTCTTGATAAACCAGAAATTCTCTCACTACCAATGGGATTTTTTTTATGTGGCATAGCGGATGAGCCTTTTTGACCTTCTTTAAATGATTCAAACATCTCAGATATTTCAGATCTTTGGTAGTTTCTTAAATTTGTCGCAATTCTATCAAAAGTACTTCCAAGAATTGCGATCGAACTAAGAACTTCAGCATATCTATCTCTTCCAACTATTTGGCTAGCAAATATTTCCTGATGTAAACCAAGTTTTTTAAGAGTTTTACTTTCAACTTCTTCTGAAACAACAGTATAGTTTCCAACTGGTCCACTCATTTTTCCGAAACTAATTCCTTCTTTTGACTTAGATATTCTTTCTAGACCACGTTTAATTTCTAAATACCAGTTTCCAAAAATATTTCCAAGAAAAGTTTCTTCAGCAAACACTCCATGAGTTCTTCCAATTATTTTTGTATCTTTTTCTTGCATAGCTCTTGTCTTTAAAACTAACAAAAGATCATTAACAAATTTTTCAACAAGAACTATTGATTCATTTATTAAAAGACTATTTGCGGTGTCAACGATGTCAGAACTAGTTAACCCATAATGAATCCAATTGGAACCTTCGCCAACCTTTTCTTGTAAAACATCTATAAATGATGCCAAGTCATGATTTGTAATAGCTTCTCTTGCTTCTACTTCTTCTTTTAAAACATCTGAATTTTTAATTTTTTCCGACACACCTTTTGGTGCTATATTTTCTTCTTCAAGGGTTTCTACATAGTAAAATTGAATTTTTTTCCATGTATTAATCTTGTTTTGATCAGACCAAATTTGATCTACTTCAGGAATTAAGTACCTATCAATCATTATCTAATATAATATTTTGATTTCTTTCAGGCCCAACGGATATAAATGTTATAGGAACCTCTATAAAATCTTCGATGATTTTTAAATAATTTTGAGCGTTTAAAGGTAATTCATCAAATTTTTTAATTTCAGAAATGTCTTCTTTCCAACCAGGAAGAGTCATATATACAGGTTCACCATCATAAAGTATTTTTTGTTCATATGGATAGTCTTCATATATTTTTTCATCATATTTATAACTAGTTGCTAGCTTGATTTCTTCAAGTCCTGAAAGTATGTCGAGTTTTGTAATAAAAAGTTCACTCAAGGAGTTAACTCGCACTGAATATTTGAGAGATACTAAATCAAGCCAACCACACCTTCTTCTTCTACCTGTTACAACTCCAAATTCTTTTCCATTTTCAATTAAATAATCTCCAATTTCATTTTTTTGTTCAGTTATAAAAGGACCACTTCCAACTCTTGAAATATAAGCTTTTGTTACGCCAACAACACGATTTATATTTAGTGGACCAACACCAGAACCAGTGGCTGCATTGCCAGAAGAAGTATTAGAACTTGTTACATATGGATACGTCCCATGGTCAATATCAAGAAGTGCACCTTGAGCACCTTCAAATAAGACATTTTTTCCTTCTTTTATGGCGGTACTTATAAGTAATGAAGTTTCTTGAATATGTTTTGAAACAAGACCTTTGAAGGACTGTAGTTCTTCAATTATTTGATTTGCATCAAGAGGCTCATGATTATAAATATTTGTTAAGAGTTTGTTCTTTTCTTCAACATTAGCTTTAACTTTAGATGAAAATTTTTCTTCATCTAATAAATCTTGAATTCTAATTCCACGTCTTTGAATTTTATCTGCATAGCATGGGCCAATCCCTTTTTTTGTTGTACCAATTTTATTTTCACCCAAGCTTTCTTCTATAAGTACATCAAGAATTTTGTGATAGGGCATAACAACATGTGCATTAGATGAAATTGCCAATCTATCAGTTTTGATATTTTTAGAATTTAACATTTCTAATTCTTTTTTTAGGAAGTCTAAATCTATTACGCAACCCGATCCAATCACAGGGATACATTCTCCGTATAAAACACCTGAAGGAGTTAATGATAAAGCTATTTTTTCTTCACCAACTACTATTGTATGACCAGCATTGTTACCACCTTGAAAACGAACAACCATATCTGCTGAAGATGCAAAAAAATCTGTGACTTTCCCCTTACCTTCATCACCCCACTGGGCACCAAGAACTACGGTAGTGGACAATTTAACTCCTTAGATACAACATATGATAATAATGTTAGTTTTTATTAATCCGAACAACTTTCTAATTGTAAATTCTTAGCGAATTATTTCAATTTTGCAATACTTTTATAGAAATTGAAATAATTATTTTGAAACAAAAAGCTAATTATATTAAAGTTAAATCATGTCAGCTTCATTTGGGGCTGTCTACTTTTAATTAAAAGGAGATAAACATTGAATAAAAAAGCAATCGTTTCTCTACTTGTACTTGCGTTAGTGGCAGTAGCTTGTGCTACTGATACAGCAGAAGAAGCAGCTGTTGAAGAGGTTGTAGCAAAGACTACACTCGACACAGTAAAAGAAAGAGGATTCCTTAAGTGTGGAGTTTCTGGTACTGCAGTTGCTTTCTCTGAAACACAAGCTGATGGTTCTGTAACAGGAATTGATGCAGATTATTGTTATGCAATAGCTGCAGCAGTTTTTGGAGATTACAGTAAAGTTGAATTTACAGCGCTTACCGCTGCTGAAAGATTTACTGCTTTATCATCAGGAGAAGTAGATGTATTAATCAGAAACACAACTTGGACTCAAAGCCGAGACACAGAACTTGGTCTTGACTTTGGACCAACTACCTATTTTGACGGACAACAGTTAATGGGTAGAAATTCTGATGGATTATCTGCATCTTCAACACTTAAAGACATTGATGGTCTTAAAGTGTGTACAAATGCTGGTACAACAACAGAGAAAAACATAACTGAAGGAGCAAGACTTGTTGGTGCAAGCATTGTTCTTGAAACAGTTGAAACATTCGCAGAAGCTATGGAGAAATTCAAAGCTGGTGCATGTGATATCGTCACAACCGACGGTTCTGCTCTTGTAGGTAATAGAGCTTCAGAAGGTGCATTAAATGATTGGTCAATTTTCCCATCAACACCTATCTCAAAAGAACCATTAGGTCCTGTATATCGTTCAAATGATAGCCAATGGGGTGACATCGTCAATTGGGTAGTTTACGCTACATTTATTGCTGATGAGTACGGAGTTGGTAGATCAAATGTTGATTCATTTGATTATGATGCGAATCCAGAAATGGGTCGTCTCACAGGTAAAAACGATGGACAGTTACAAACTGTTATGGGCCTATCAGCCGATGCTTTCTATAATGTCATTAAACAAGTAGGAAACTACGATGAGATTTATTCTAAAAACTTAAATCCAGTTGGACTTTATAGAGAAGGATCAGCAAATGCTAGTTGGACAGATGGTGGATTAATCTACTCACCTCCAGCAAGATAATAAAACATTTTGTTTTAAGGAAAGGGGCTCTAATGCCCCTTTCTTTTTTTAAATTTTAAAAAGTACACTAGATTAGAGAGTTTGCAAATGGTAATATCAATTAATAAAAATGAATAAAAATAAATTTAATTTTGCATTTTGGAGAGATGTAAGGTTCCTTAAATGGGCTTTTCAATTATTCGTTTTATTTTTAGTCTTCAACTCTTTAAGAGGGTTTTTCTCACAAGCTGTTGCTAATCTAGCTGCAACAAATCTTCCATTTTCTTGGAGATTTTTAGGTACAACTCCAGGAATACAGGTTTCAGAAGGTTTTAAAACCTATCCAGAATCTGGTTTAGAAGCTATTCAAATAGGTATAGCGAATATGTTAAGAATTACTGTTTCAGGTATATTTTTTGCAACAATATTTGGAACAATTATGGGTATTGCAAGATTGTCTAAAAATTGGATTGTTGAGAAATCGACCACTGGTCTTGTAGAGATAGTTAGAAATATACCACTTTTAGTTCAAATTTTCTTTTGGCAGGCTGTTCTCATTTCTTTTCCAAGACTTGAAGAAGCAGACAGAGGTCAACATTTTATTCATATCAGCGCTAAAGGAATAGCATTTCCCTGGTTAGACCCAGGAGAATCAAGTTGGTTATTTGGATTTTGGTTTATTCTATCGCTTTATTTCACCAGAAAAGTATTTAAGTGGAGAGTTTCTGTTTTAGAAAAATATGGACGAGAAGCTTATCCAACTATATATTCTTTAATTTTCTTAATAATTTCAAACATTTTAGGTTGGGCGGGTGCTTATAAACTAGTTGGTATATTTGGGTATGCGGCTTCAATTGTTGGAAATTTATTTGATGTGTTTCCCCGTATTGGTATACAAGTTTTATTTATTTCTGTTGGTTCCTTTTATGCAGTTCGATATATTTCTAGTGAAGTTAAGAGAACAAGGAGTGCTGAGAACAGGGGCGTTTTAACTGATGACGATATATTTAAGCTAGTTATAACTGTGCTATTATTGTTGACTTTGATAGTTGGTATGTTTTTGCCTCTAGGTGTTGCAATCTCAGACTTTTTACTTGGAAACGAAGCATTTTTTAAATCAAATTGGGGGCTACCACAGTTTTTTCAAGGTATACAAAATAAACTTGATTGGAATTATTCAGGAGCTCCATTTTCTGTCAGTTATCCAGAGGCTATACAAGCTGGATCATCTACTTTTACGAATTATTCACAGGATGTTGGAAAAGTTATGACTGTTGGCTACTTTGCAACTTGGGTTGGTGTTGTTTTGTATACTTCTGTATTTATATCAGAAGTAGTTAGATCTGGAATTATGGCTGTTGCAAAAGGACAAAGTGAAGCAGGTCTATCATTAGGTCTTAAGCGAAGCACCTTACTTCGTCTAATTGTTCTGCCTCAAGCTCTCAGAATAATGCTTCCTCCAATGGGTAATCAATATTTAAACTTAGCAAAAAATACTTCATTAGGTATCGCTGTAGCGTTTCCAGAGATTGTTTCAGTAGGTCAAACTCTGTATAACCAAGAAGGTCAAACCATCGCAGTCTTTTTAATTTGGATGGCTTTTTATTCCTTTGTTAGCTTGACCCTGTCATCTATTGTTAATTTTTATAACAAAAAGTTAAAGATTGTGGAGAGATAATGATTGAAGCAAATACAAAAGTTGATTATGGAGTTGTGAAGAGGTGGCTAAAAGAAAATTTGTTTTCAAGCTATAGTTCTGTGGTTTTAACATTCGCTTCAATCTTCGCCCTTGTAGCTTTATTTCGTGGAATAATAAGTTTTATTATTTCACCTGAAAGACAGTGGACAGCTATTACTTATAATTTACAACTTTATATGGTACAAGCTTATCCAGAGTCTGACTTTATTAGAGTTTGGATAACTGTTGGGCTTGTAATAGTAATGTTTGGATTAACCTGGGGTTACAATTCAAAAAATATTCGGATAACAATTAATAATGCTATGGACAAGTTAATTAAAGTATTTGTTGTGTTATTTTTACTTATCTTAATAACACCTACATCTGTAACTACAGACAAAGTTCAGGGAATTCAAGAGGAAGTTTTGCAATTCAATACAAGGTTACTTTTTTTGGGTTATGTGACAATTTTGTTAGTTACCGTTATATTTATAAAGTTTAAGTTTTCAGATAAAACGGTATTAAGAGATTTATTAAGTTTTGCATATCTTGGATTTCTTATAGCTTCTATTTGGTTTATTAAAGTTCCTACTGTAGTTTTTGATAGTACAAATGTTAGAGTTCAAGATCAGTATTTACCTGTTGCGAGTTCAACAACGATTCCATGGACTGTATTATATTTTGTTTTAATTGGTTTTTATTATCTAGGTAAATCTTTTAATTCAAAACAAGTAATTGCACTTAAAAGAGCTATCCCAGCTTTTTGGTTTTTACTTCCATTACTCGTTGTAACATGGATTTATAGAAAACCAGATTTTAGTCTAGTTTCTATTTATTCAATTGACTTACCGATGGTAGCTGTAGGTTTAGTCTTAGGATACATTTCTTTGTTTATATTTAATCAAGAAAAAAATAAAAAATACCAAAAATACTTTTTTTATTTAACTCTAGCTTTATTTTTAGTATCTTTATTTTTACCAATTTTAAGACAATTAAAAATAATATTTTTTCTTTATTTTATACTCACATCATTATCGCCATACATTTCTAACACCAAAGAGAATTCTAAAAATTTATTGATTGTATGGACATTGTCCATTTCAATAATATTATTTTTAATGAGAGGTGGAACTTCAGAAACTCTTATTGAGGTTCCTGGCTCTTCAATTTATGGAGGGTTTGCTCTTACTTGGATAATTGCTTATTTTGGCGTTCTACTCTCATCACCACTCGGAGTCTTATTAGCTCTAGGCAGAACTTCAAAATTACCAATAGTTAGAATTATTTGTACAACATTTATTGAGTTGGTTAGATCAGTTCCATTTATAACATGGTTATTTTTTGGTAGTGTCATGCTGTCTTTGTTTCTTCCTCGCGGTGTTGAGTTTGATGAAGTTGTAAGAGCAATAGCTGTAACAGCAATTTTTAGTTCAGCTTATCTGGCTGAGAATGTTAGAGGAGGATTACAGTCAATTAATAAAGGTCAGTTTGAAGCTGCTGATGCAGTCGGCTTAAATACGATTCAAAGAATTAGTTTAATTGTATTACCCCAAGCATTACGAGCTGTAATACCGACATTAGTAAGTCAAGTAATCAGTTTATTTAAAGACACCAGTTTAGTTGCAATTGTTGGTCTATTTGACTTACTGTTTGTTGGAATTAAAGTTATACCTGCTCAATCGCAAGGGGCTAACTTTTTAGGTACTGTATTGGAAAACATTGTATTCTGTGCAATACTTTATTGGGTTTTTACTTATAGCTTTTCTCGAAGAAGCATGAAAATTGAAAAACGATTAGGATTGGGAGAGAGATAAATATTATGAGCATAATATCCGCAAAAGACGTAAAAAAATGGTACGGAGATTTTCAAGCCTTAAAAGGTGTAACTATGGAAGTCGGAGAAGGCGAAGTATTAGTGATTTGTGGGCCATCAGGTTCTGGTAAGTCAACTTTTATTCGTTGCATTAATAGATTAGAACAACATCAAGATGGAGAAATTATTGTTGATGGAATTCAATTATCAAATGACATCAAAAATATTGAAGCAATTAGATCAGAAGTTGGAATGGTTTTTCAAAGCTTTAATCTCTTTCCACACCTTACTGTTATGCAAAATATTACATTAGCTCCTATTTGGGTAAGGAAGAAAAGTAAATCAGAAGCAGAAGCAAAAGCTATGGAGCTATTAAATAGAGTAGGAATTCCAGAACAGGCCGATAAGTTTCCAGGACAATTATCTGGAGGACAACAACAAAGAGTTGCTATTGCTAGAGCGTTGGCTATGGAACCAAAGATTATGTTATTTGATGAACCTACTTCTGCACTTGATCCTGAAATGATTAAAGAAGTGCTCGATGTAATGAAAGAGCTAGCAAAGTCTGGAATGACTATGATTGTTGTAACTCACGAAATGGGTTTTGCTAAGGAAGTTGCTGATAGAGTAATGTTGTTTGATGACGGCCAGTTAGTTGAAGAAAATACTCCAGATGAGTTCTTTACTAATCCAAAAAGTGATAGAACTAAACTTTTCTTAAGTCAAATTCTTTAATATTAAAGTTTACTCCAAAGGTTTTTCTCAGCTAAGTCGATAATGGTAGCACCCATTGCATAAGCACCATCATATATTGCTTTTTTTCCAGATTCGGATAAAGTAGCCGCAGCATATTCAGGCTGATGGTTTACAGCTCCGTTCCCATCAATTGCTAACATTGGGTGTATTGATGGAAATGCCTGAGAAATATTACCCATATCTGTTGAACCAAGTCCAGGCCTAACAGCATCTTTTTGAAGAATCATATCTCGGCCAACTTCTTTAGAGTTTTCTTGATACAACTCATACATAGTTTGATTGTTATTAATTTCTTGATATATATAGTCAGGTGAAGATATTTTTACTTTACATTTAGTAGCCATAGCAGCAGCATTAACAAAATTGTAAAAATCACTTTCTATTTTTTTTAAACCTTCTTTATTAAGAGATCTCAAATACCATTCGGAACGGGTATAAGAAGGAATTATATTTGGCTTAAACCCACCATCACGAATTACACCATGCATTCTATTAGTTTGAAACATTTGTTGCCTATAAGTAGAAGCATTAACAAATAATTGAATTTGTGCATCAAGAGCATTTATACCTTCTTCCGGTGCACCTGCAGCATGTGCGTCTTTTCCAAAATACTCAACTGTATATTGTTGGATAGTAGTAAAGGTTGGATTAACAACATTTTCAATACCTGGATGTATCATCATTGAACAAGAAGCATCTTCAAAAGCACCCCTATCAAGTAATACTATTTTTCCACCACCACCTTCTTCAGCTGGTGTTCCGAGTAATTTCACTCTAATACCAAGATCGTTTACATAATTTCTTAGTGCTAATCCAGCACCTATTGCAGCTGTAGCAATAATATTATGACCACATGCATGCCCTATTTCTGGCAACGCATCATATTCAACACAAATTACAGTTAAAGGTCCAGTTTCACCAAAAGTAACTTCAAATGCTGTTTCAAGATCATGAGTAGGAAAAACAGTATTTGTAGTGTACTTGTTTATGTAATCAACTAAGTATTTTGAAGTTTTGTATTCTTCAAACCCTAATTCTGGATTTTCATACATCCAAGCACTTATATCACACAGCTCATTGTAAAGTTTACTGAGTGATTCTTTAAAATCTTTTTTTATACTCATGAGTTGAGTGTAGCAAAATATTCTAAATTATAATTACTTACATTATTCCAAAGAAGCCATCCAATTCCTAAATCTTCAGCCGCTTTTATATTAAGTCTTACTTGTTCGTCAGTATGCCAAAAACCTTGTAAATAAGGTCGAAGTTTTAAAATTTCGGTTCCTCTTTTTAGTCCATCATTTAAAGATGCAGTAATTACCTCATATGGATAGCTATTAGGATTACTAAAACCATATGATCCTTTAGAGTAATGTGAAGGGTATACCATAGGTGATATAAAATCTACATTTTCAACTAGTGACTCAAGAAATTGACCAATGCCATTATCATTCTTTGCTATAAGAACATAACCGAATATATCTGCAGATAAAAGACACCCTTTAGCATGCAGCTCTTCTCGAATTTGAGAAAGTAATGAGTTTATATTATTAGTTCTAGTTTCTGATGTGCTCTCTTGGTCAAATTGTAAATTTGTATTGTTAGTGTCAGGGTAACGAATATAATCGAGTTGTATCTCATCAAAGCCTAGATCACAAGCTTCAACTGCAACTTTTTTAATATACTCTCTTGCAAAGTCATCACTAGGATCAAGAAAATATTGACCATCTTGTGAATATGGTAATCCATTAGTTATATCTAAAATAGCTGACGAAGGATATTTTTGTGCAAAGATAGGGTCTTGAAATGCCACAACTCTGCCAATTAAGTAGACTCCATAGTTTTTTTTAAATGCGTTTAGATCATCAGCATTATATTTTTTTCTTATGTTATTTAAAGTTTCAACTTCTTTTATGTTGCTTTCATATAAGAGATGACCGTTATCAGTTTTAACATCTAAAACAATTGTATTAACATTTGTTGATTCAAGAATTTTAATAATAGGTTCGATTTTATCTTTAACTAGAAAGTGATATCCATTTAGATATAGCCCTTTAATTCCATTATTTTTAAGTACAAATTGTTCATACTTGTAAAAAGCATTAAATTCATTAACTTTTTTTTCGATATTTATCAAGTCATTTTCAAACTGGATTGTATTTGAAAAATAAGAAAATAAAATTGTATTGTTTAATTTCTCATTAATTTTTTTTAACTCTATTTTTTCTTGTTCTGTTAATTTAATTTCAAAAGTTTTTATAGTAGTTGTTGGTGATGAGGACTTATTCTCAAAGTTTTTCATTAACTTACTTTCTAAAACAATACTGTCTAGATTTAAATTACTTGATAAAGGGAAAACTATAATTCCAATAAATAAAATAAAAAAAATAACCCTGTTCACATATTTATTTTATATTATTTTCTTTAAACTAAGAAGCTAAGTTTTATAATGTCTTATGGAGAAGTCAAGCTACCAAAAAGCAGATAAGTTTTTTCAAATACCAGTCATGGTATCTGTTTTAATGTTGATTCCAGTATTAGTTATTGAATACACACAGCAAAATTTAAACGCATTGGCAATTTTATTGAATTGGGTTATTTGGATTGTATTTCTATTTGAGTATGTAGTTTTGCTATTTTTCGTTGAAGACAAGTTTCATTTTATAAAAACTCATAAACTTGAACTTTTTATAATAATTTTTTCATTTCCAATAGTTCCTGAAGGTTTAGCATCTTCCGGTTTCTTGAGATTTGCTCGTTTACCAAGATTACTTAACAGTTTAAGATTTTTTAGGCTTGCAGCTTTGCTCGGCAGGTTTGCATCAACAGTAAAGTCAATTTTTAATTCAAAAGGGTTACGTTTTATTGTTTATACAACTATTGGCATCATTCTATTTTTTGGGTTTATGTTTTATATTTCAGAACCTCATGTTGAAAGTTATAGCGATGGGCTTTGGTGGGCATTAGTTACAATTACTACTGTTGGTTATGGTGATATAACACCAGTTTCAACTCTTGGCAGGATAATAGCTAGCGCATTGATGATTATGGGTATAGGTTTTATTGCAACAATTACCGCAGCAGTTTCTTCACACTTTATTTCTAGTTTTAATGACAATGAAATCACAATAAATGAATTAGGTGAAAAATTAGATAAAATTGAAAAAGAGCTCATTACATTAAAAAAGGAAATAAATGATAAATAGAGAATTAGAAAAATTAGCGAAAGACTATTTTCAAGCTACTTTAGACAGTTCACCAACATCTGGAGTTATGAGAGGATATAAAGAATATTTTGACAAAATAGAGGTGCTTACACAGGAACACTTTGAGAGTGAGCAAAAAAGTTTAGAAGGTTTTAAATCTAGATTAGATAATATTGACTTTTCAACACTTAACAATAGAGAAAAAGTTACAGCAGGTATGTTAGAATTCTCTCTTTCATCAAGTTTTGATAATTTAGCTGATAAAGGTTGGGAGTATTCAGCAGGTGTTGTAGGCTTTCAAAAATATTTAATTGACATCAATCAACAGATTTTTATTCAAGATGAGGATTCAGCTGATTTACTTCTAAAAAGGATAGAGTTATACAAACAATTATTTGTTCAAATATCAGAAGTTCAAAAAATTGGATTAAACAATAATAAAGTCGCAACCGAAAGAAACTTATTGAGAACCATTGATCAATTAGAAAGCTATCTAAACACAAGTCTTGACTCAGACCCACTTCTTCTAGTTAGTTTTTCTCCTCAAATTAAGAATGACTTTATTTCAAAATGGAGAGAAAAAGCAAAAATTATCCTAGAAAATTCTGTGAGACCTAGTGTATTGAACTACTTGGAAATGTTAAATAATGAGCATTTACCTCAAGGAAGACCTGATACAAAACCTGGCATTATGTGGATAGAGGGGGGAGATGAAATTTATTTAAGAAGTTTAAGGAAATTTACAGGTCATAAAAATATAACTGTTAAAGAAGTTCATGAAATTGGAATGAATGAAATATCAAGATTGAAAAAGGAATTTTTTGAAATAGGAGAAAAAGTATTTGATGGTGTTCTAACTCCTGAAGAAGTTTTGATAAAAATGCAAACAGACCCATCAATGAGATATCAAAGTAAAGAAGAAATGATTAAATTAGCTGAAGATACTATTGAAAGAGCTTATAAACCGCTTGGTGATTGGTTTACAGTATTTCCAAAATCACCATGCAAAGTGTTGCCTGTACCGGCAGAGTCTGAAAAACATGCACCTCCCGCTTATTATTTTCCACCATTACCTGATGGCTCAAGAGATGGCACATATTTTTTAAATACATATAAAGCTGAGACTAAAAGTGTATTTGAAGCAGAGTCAGTTGCTTTCCACGAAGCAATTCCAGGTCACCATTTAGATAGAACAATTGCAGTTGAATTAAAAGATGTTCCAGAATTTCAAAAATATACTGCATCTACAGCATTTGTCGAGGGGTGGGGATTATATGCTGAACAGTTAGCAAATGAAATGGGGCTTTATTCAAGTGATGTTCAACAACTTGGAAGACTTGGAAATGATGCTTGGAGAGCATGTAGATTAGTTCTAGATACTGGTATACACGGAATGGGTTGGTCTAGAGAACAAGCTGTTAATTTTTTTAGATCAAATTCTCCAATTGAAGAGATTAATGCAAATATTGAAACTGATAGATACATTGCATGGCCAGGACAAGCATGTTCTTATAAAATGGGTCAATTAAAGATTCAAGAATTAAGAAAGAAAGCTGAAGACAGTTTAGGCGATAAATTCGATATAAGATTATTTCACGATGAAGTTCTCTGTGATGGGGGAATAACTCTGCCTATTTTAGAAAATAAAATAGAAAGCTTTATTGATAAGTATCAAAATTAAACTTTTCTATTAATTATTAAGGAACTAAACAAAGTAGTTAAAAGTACAGCTACCCAGAAAAATATGCGGGGGTCACCATTGTTTGATACACCTCTTATGAACAGAAATGAAAAATTAAAAATTAAATAAATTCCAAGAATTGTCCAATTAATATTTTTACTATTACCATTGTAAAACTTAAAAACCCAGGCAATGATAATTAAATTTGCAAGTATTCTTAAAATTTCAGCTTGATTAGAAATAATATGTAAAGCTATGTCTGCTATCTGAATTATTAATATCAATGACTTCATAATGATTTAAGTTTAACTTCTATTTTTTTATGCTCTATTAAGTTTAATGAACTATCTTCTAATTGATTTATCAGATTTTTTTACAATTTCTTTTTTGTAACTTTGGTGAATGTCTTTTTCTTTTTTCCTAGATTGAATTCCTTGATTTGAAATTTCATTCTCAAGGTCAATAATCTTGTTCTGAAGATTGTCTATTCGCTCTTTCATTTCATAAATTATTTTGATACCTTCTAAATTTATTCCTCTTTGAGATAAATTTTGAATTTGAACGAGTTTATCAATATCTGATTGAGAGTACCTTCTTGTACCACCACCAGTCCTAAAAGGTTTAATTAACCCTTTTTCTTCATAAGTTCGGATCGTTTGAGGGTGAATACCTGATAAATCTGATGCAACAGAGATAAAATATATAGCTTTTGAGTTTTCTTTATTCATAAAGGTAATCCCTTGGAGATTCGCCTGACTCGAATTGGTCTCTATATTTTTCTAAATGTTTTTTTGCTGAACGAGATAAATTTGTAGGTGGAGAGATGTATACCTTTACATATAAATCTCCTGACCTTCTTCCTTGAGGAGAAATTCCTTCACCTTTAATTTTAAACATCTTGCCACTCGGAGTACCAGGTGGAATTTTAAGGTTTACTGTTTTTGTTAAAGTTGGAATTTTTATGCTCGCACCAAGTGCTGCCTCTGTGAACATAAGTGGAACATCTAAAACTAAATCACTATTTTTTCTTTTAAAGAATTTATGGGGTGAAACTCCTATCTGTACAAGTAAATCCCCATCTGGAGCTCCTGGACCTCCTGAGCCACCTCTGCCTCTTAAACGTATCACCGTACCGTTATCAACACCTGCTGGTACTTTTACCTTAATTGTCTCATTTTCAACAACTGAACCAGTGCTTCTACAAGTCCTACATTGTTTGTCGATTACATTACCTTGGCCTTTGCACGCTGAACATGTTTGTGCAAAAGAAAAGAAACCTTGATTAGAGGCTGTTTGTCCAGAACCTCCACAAATATTACATCTATGAAATGCAGTGCCATTTTCTGCTCCTGTACCTTTACAATCGCTACACATTACTTCCTTGCGAAGCGGAACAATTGTTTCAACACCAGCTGCTGCATCTTCAAATGAAATATTGATATTGGTTTGGTAAGTTTGTCCTTTTCTTCTACCACCACTACTACCAAAACCAAATATATCTCCTAAGTTGCCAAATATATCACCTAAGTCTTCAACATTAAAACCTTGACCACCAAAACCACCAAAACCAGAAGCACCCATTGCTCTAATCTGATCATATTCTTGTCTTTTTGCTGAATCAGAGAGCACAGAACTTGCTTCAGAAATTTCCTTGAATCTTTTTTCAGCTTCCGGATCACCCGGATTTAAATCGGGATGGTTTTCTCTAGCGAGTTTTTTGTATGCTTTTTTTATATCTTCTGTTGATGCCTCTTTCGATACACCCAAGACAGCATAAAAATCTTTTTCTAGCCAGTCTCTACTCACTTATAACCTTCACCATTGCAGGTCTAATTAGGTAAGATTGATAGAGATAGCCTTTTCTAAGAACAACATCAATTTTTTGTTTTTCGCCTTCCCCAGTATGTTCTACAGCTTCATGAATAGCAGGATCAAATTCTTCTCCAACTACACCAACTTCAGTAACATTTAATTCTTTTAAAACTGTTTCAAGAAGTAGCTGCAATGTTTTAGTTTCATCATGTACATTTTCTTGTGATGTTGCAATTTCAAAATTATCTATTAAAGGAAGTAGTTTGCTAATAAATAAACTAATAGTTGTTTTAGTAATAGACTCTTTTTCTTTTTCTGTTCTTTTGCGAAAGTTATCAAAATCTGCTGCAAGTCTAAGATAGTCATCTTTAATTTTTTCATATTGAGAAAGAGGAATTGTTGACTCTTCTGTTGAATCCTCAATAACTAATTCTTCATCAACTAATTCTTCAGCAGTTGTTTCGTTATCTGGATGCTCCGAAGTAGAATTATCTACTTCGGAGTTTTCAAAATTCTTCTTTTTACTCATCTTCTATAACTTCACCTTCAACAACATCGTCATCAGTTGAAGATTCATCATTTTGATTTGAGTTCTGGGATTCTGCATAAAGTTTTTCTGCAAAACTTTGACTTGCTTTAGTAAGTTCTTCAATGGAGGATCTAATAACTTCTATACTAGAATCTTCATTTTCTATAACTTTTTTAAGTTCATCTTTTGCATTGTTTATAGCTGTTTTTTCTTCATCAGATGCTTTTTCAGAATTTTCTTCTAACATTTTTTCAGTTGAAGTAATCATTCCTTCGGCTAAGTTTCTTGTTTCTACAAGCTCTTTTTTCTTAGCATCTTCATTTGCATGCTGTTCTGCATCTTTAATCATACGATCAATTTCATCTTTTTCTAAAGCAGTACCACCAGTAATAGTAATTGCCTGTTCTTTGCCAGTGCCTAGATCTTTAGCATTTACATTTACAATACCGTTTGCATCAATATCAAATGTAACTTCGATTTGTGGAGTACCTTGTCTAGCAGCAGGTATATCAGTCAAGGTAAATTTACCTAATGATTTATTCCCAGAAGCCATTTCCCTTTCTCCTTGAAGAACATGTATTTCTACTTGTGTTTGATTATCTTCAGCAGTCGTAAAAGTTTCAGAACGTTTAGTTGGAATAGTGGTGTTTCTTTCAATCATTTTTGTCATTATTCCACCTTTTGTTTCGACACCTAACGTTAAAGGAGTTACATCAAGTAATAGTACGTCCTTGACATCACCTTTTAGAACACCAGCTTGAATAGCTGCACCAGCTGCAACCACTTCATCAGGATTTACACCTTTATGAGGGTCTTTACCTGTAAGAGTTTTAACTAGTGCTTGGACTGCTGGCATTCTTGTTGATCCACCTACTAAAATTATGTGGTCAAGCTCTGAAAACTTCAAACCAGCATCAGACAATGCCTTTTTAACGGGTTCTTTGGTTCTTTCAACTAAATCAGATGTAATTTTTTCAAATTCAGATCTTGTTAGCTTTTGCAATAAATGTTGTGGCCCAGAATCATTAGCTGTTATGAATGGCAAATTTATTTCAGTTTCACTCGTTGATGAAAGTTCAATTTTTGCTTTTTCAGAACTTTCTTTAATTCTTTGAACAGCCATTTTGTCATTTGATAAATCAATACCTGTAGATGATTTAAATTTTTCGATAAGCCAATCCATTATTCTTTGATCCCAATCATCTCCACCGAGTTTTGAATCACCAGATGTAGATTTAACTTCGAAAACACCTTCAGATATTTCTAAAACTGAAACATCAAAAGTACCACCACCAAGGTCAAATACTAAGATTTTTTGATCTTCGTTGTTTTCTAATCCATAAGCTAATGAAGCTGCGGTTGGTTCGTTGATGATTCTCAGAACATTCAGCCCAGCTATTTGTCCTGCTTCTTTGGTTGCTTGTCTTTCTGCATCGTTAAAATATGCTGGTACTGTAATTACAGCTTCAGTTATTTCTTCTCCAATATACGACTCAGCATCTCTTTTTAGTTTTTGTAAAATTCTTGCTGAGATTTCTTGTGGAGTATATTCTTTACCTTCGAATGTTTCTTTCCAATTAGTACCAATCTCTCTTTTAATAGATCTCACTGTATTACTTGGATTAGTTATAGCTTGTCTTTTAGCTAGTTCTCCTACTAGTACCTCTTGACCTTTGAATGCAACTATAGATGGAGTTGTTCTGTTTCCTTCTGCATTTGCAATTACTGTTGGCTCACCGCCTTCTAAAACAGCAACAACACTATTTGTTGTTCCAAGATCAATTCCTACTGCTTTTCCCATTATTTTCCTTTCTAATAAAGTTTATTTAATTCAACTCTTGTTCTCTAGGCAAATGCCCTCTGATCCTTGGATAGGAGATTGGGGCATGTAGAAAACAATATTTTTTCTTGTTATACATGCTTATTACTGTTTCGCATGATTCAAATGCACAAATTCGACCTGAAGTGTATTTTTTTGATCTACGCACACCAGGTTTTACTTGTGAAGCTGTTAATGTGCTACTCATTTTTATCCTTTTCTATGTTTATTTATATAAGTAATCTAAGTAATTTAACTTAGATTTAATATAAATATATCACAACTTATTTTTTATGTGAAATATTTTTTATTATTTCTAAAATTATTTGATTTTTTTACCTGATATTATGTAGTAATGAAAGAGCTAAATATTCACATAATAGGATTAGGCAACTTAGGAAAAGCTTTTTTAAACGGGTTTCTTAATACAAATTCTTCTGATTTCAAAAATTATTTTTGTTATGAGACAAATATACAGTTGGCTAAGCAAATTGAAAATAATTACAATATAGAAGTTAAAACTGATATCGACATAATAGATTCTGGAATTTTACTCTTATGTATAAAACCCCAAGTTGTAAATGAATTTTTGCAAAGTAATAAATCAAAAGTAAGAGAGGATGTTTTAATTTGCTCACCTGTTGCTGGCTTAAGCATTGACCATATAAGTAGAACTCTATCAAATAAAGTTATACGTGTTATGCCAAATTTATTAATTGAAAATAACAATGGATTTATTCCATATACAAAAAACTATGAAGGCGATTATCTAAATTTTATAGAGAAAAATCTACAGAAGCTAGGTACTGTAAAAGAGTTTGATGAAAGTATATTCCCGTTAATAACAGCCTTATCTGGAAGTGGTCCAGCTTGGTTTTATGAACTTTCATCTCAATTAGTAAAAGTCGGTTCAGAACTTGGTTTGAGTGAGGAGAATTCAGAACTAGTAGTTAAAGAGCTTGTTAAATCATTGCCAGGTTTAATAAGCGATAATGAAAGTTTTAGTGCATTGGTAAGTAAAGTTAAATCACCGAAAGGTACAACGGAAGCAGGTTTAAATTCGCTAGAGTTAGATTCTTTTGATAAGATAATCTATAACGCAATTAATAAAGCAACAAATAGATCAATAGAAATATCAAAAGAGCTAGAGAGTGAATAAATTATTTTTAAAACATAAATCAAACGATTATGTTTTACTTTTTTCAGCTGGAGCTTCTTTAGGAACAATATTCTTGTGGGTAGCTAGTTATATTTTTCCTGAAGGAGAAATAATAGATGGAAGAGAAGTTTTTGTAAATATTCCAAAGATCATACAATATATTTTTTATGTTCTAAGCTCAGCAACGATATTTATTTCAGGTTATTTATTTTCTTTAAGAGTAAAAAACTGGAATCGAGGAAAGTCTGAAGTCAGAAAAGTAAAGACTGCTACTAGATTATCCAATCTTTTAAGCGGTTTAACAATGAAAACACTGTTGAGATTCAAAGCAGCAGGTTTAATGCATTCTTTGATTTATGTAGGATTTATCGGGTTATTTGCAGGTACAGTAACTTTAGAAATCCATCACTTGATGCCTCCAAGTTTAAAATTTCTTCAAGGTCAAACTTACATCGTTTACTCTTTTATATTAGAGCTTGCTACTTTAGCGTTTTTATTTGGTTTAGTTTGGGCATTAACTAGAAGAATATTCGGAACAGAATTTAGAATTAAAACAAAAACTAATCTAGATGATTACTTAACTTTATCACTACTTATTCTTCTTGGAATTACAGGAGTCACTACAGAAGCTGGAAGAATAGCTTTGGAAAATTTTCCAAGTTATGAAAAATGGTCATTTGTCGGTTATTTTTTTGCAAAGACAATTCCAATTCAAAATCCTGAAATTTTTCACAGAATTTCTTGGATACTTCATGTTGTTTTGTTTTTAGTATTTTTGATAGCACTTCCTTTATCAAAATTAAGACACATGATTACATCTCCATTAAATATGTTTTTTTCACCAAAAGATAGACCTAAAGGTGCAATGAAAGATATTGGTAACTTACTTGAGATGGCTGACATTGACACTGTCGGTGTTGAAGGTATTGAAGACTTTACTTGGAAGCAACTTATGGATTTAGATGCATGTACTGTTTGTGGTAGATGTACATCAGTTTGTCCTGCAAATCAAACTGGAAAGTCATTAGACCCTCGAGAAATAATTTTAAAGCTTGGTCAAGTAATGGCTGATTCTGGAATTCCACAAGTTACATCGACTGTATTGACACCACCAGTCTTAAAGGTAAATTCATCAAATGTATTTGAAAGAATTACTAGCGAAGAAATTTGGGCTTGTACTTCTTGTAAGGCATGTGACGAAATATGTCCTGTAAATATTGAAATTCTAGACAAAATTTTAGACATGAGGAGACATTTGGCATTAATGGCTTCAGATTTTCCTACAGAGCTTGGAAAAGCCTATGTTGCGATGGAAAACTCAGCTAACCCATGGGGTGCTTCACAAAATGATAGATTAAAGTGGTCAGAAGATTTAGATTTTGAAATTCCAATTATTAATGAAAGTAATTGTGATGAATATGACTATTTATATTGGGTTGGTTGTGCTGGAGCTTTTGATGATAGAAATATACCAGTTACAAAAGCTGTAGCAACTTTATTAAAACGGGCAGGTGTTTCATTTGCTGTTTTAGGTCCAAAAGAGGTATGTACAGGCGATTCAGCTCGAAGAACCGGGAATGAATATCTTTTTCAGCAACTTGCTATTCAGAACATAGAAAATATGAATAATCTAAAAGTTGAAAAAATCATTACCCAATGTCCTCATTGTTTTAATACTATTGCAAATGAGTATCCTCAGCTTGGAGGAGAGTTTGAAGTTATTCATCACAGTCAGCTATTAACAGAATTAGTTCAATCCGGACGTATTGAGGTTGGCTCAAGTGACAAGCCTCACAAAATTACATATCACGATTCTTGTTACTTAGGAAGACAAAATGATATTTATACAGCACCAAGAGAGATAGTTGGGTCAATAGGTGGAGTCGAAATAAGAGAAATGAAAAGACAGGGAACCAAAAGTTTTTGTTGCGGTGCTGGTGGGGGCAGAATGTGGATGGAAGAGTCAGTTGGAAAAAAAATTAATATTGAAAGATCACAAGAAGCTATTGATACTGGGGCAGATGAAGTTGCAGTAGCTTGCCCATTTTGTTTTATTATGATGGACGATGGAGTTAAAGAACTTGGATATGGTGATCAAGTTAAAGTTCGTGATGTGTCTTTAATACTTTTAGATAACTTGAAAAAAGATTAAATATTTTTACCTAGAAAAAATTTCTTCATATCGCCTTCAGCTTTTTTATAACTATATAAAACATAAATTGCTGTTGTTAGATTTCCTAAAATCATCATAAAAAATGTCCATATAAGTGCAGTAGATAGATTTTCTTTAAAAACTATCCAAATGCTAATAAAAATAAATCCAGAATATAGATCAATTAAAGAGACTACACCCCATGGAAGTTCTGGAATTGATGATTCTGTTATTGGTATTTGATTCTGGGCCCAGATGATTACAATTGTCATTGTAATCACCACAAGATATGAAAATATTTTTGTTATAGTCATAAGATAGATTTTAAATAGAAAAAGATAAAATGAATGAAAAAAATATCTTTATAAAGATTCTTAAATTAGATAAGAATATTTATTTTGATTTAATCAATAATCAATCAAGTATTCAAAAAGGTGTTGCAATTTATTTGGCTACTACGATTTTAAGTACTTTAGGTATAGGTAAATTATTTCAAAGTACAGTTGATTTTTTAAACGCTAATGTTGCTCTTATATCACAAGATTTACCTAATCAAGAAATGTCTTTAATTAGACAACTAATTGTTGAATTTGAACTTTTAAGTTCCCAATATAATGAGACAAGTACTCTTATTACTACTCTTCTTAATTCAATTATTTCAGGATTACTTGTGACAGCTGTAATGTTTGTACTACTTAAATATCTTTTTCGAAAACTTCCTAAATATTCTGAAGTGTTGATAATTTTTTGTTTTTCATCAGTACCAAGTTTTTTATTTGGAATTTCTTTATTTTCAAATTCATTTCTAATACAGTTTTTGTTACTCCTAATTGTAGGTGTGTATGGCTTAGCAACTCTTGGATCAGGATTAAAACAAGTTTATAGTTTAAGAAGTATTGAAGTTTTACTTCTTTTGGTATCAGTATTTTTTGGATCTTCAATCGCCTCATCAGTTTTTATATGAATGCTGCAGTAATTCTTGCGGCTGGGGAATCAACTAGAATGGGGTTTCCAAAGCTTCTAGCCGAAGTAAAAGACAAACCTCTTCTACAAGTAATAATCGACAAAGTTCAACCACATTTTGATGAATTAGCAGTAGTTTTAGGTTCTGACAATGAAGTTCTTAGTGATAATATTAACTTTTATAATTCAACAATATTAATTAATGAAAACTGGGAAGAGGGAATTATATCTTCTCTAAGAACAGCACTATATTACTTTCAAAGCATTAAAGAAATCAAAAATTTAATAGTCTTTTTAGGAGATCAACCTGAGGTAAATGAAGAAGTAATTAAAATTTTTAAAGAAACTTCTGAAGATGTATTGATTTCACAGTATAGATATAAATTAAACTATCCAATTTCAATTCCAAGACAATATTGGAGTAAATTAGAACTTTTAACTAATGATGAAGAAACTGAAAATATTACTTCAGATGATGATTTTGATATGATTCATTATTTTGTTTCATCAGAAATTAATTTTAAAAAAGTGAATTTTAATTTTTTGGGTCCTACTGATTACAATGAAGAAAAAGATTTTTAGAGTGGGAAAAACTCTTCAAAAAAATAGTTTGTTTAAAAAAATTTTTTTGTAAAATTTTAACATGCATTCAATTGATTCTATAAATGGGATGACCCACACAGAGGCAACCAAGCTCAGGAGAGCTAGAGTCAGAACTACAAAAACTTTCCTACAAATTGCCTCTACTCGTTCTGGCAGAGCTTTATTGACTCGTGAAACTGGTATAAGTTCTCCTAAATTATTACATTGGGCTAGAAGAGCAGAGCTGATGAAAATAAAAAACTTAGGACGTGACTATGCTGACCTTTTAGAGGCAGCAGGTGTTGAAACTGTTGCCGAATTACGTCGAAGAAATCCAGAATCCCTACATGATCTCATGCAAAGAATTAACAATAAGAAGAAAATTGTTGATAGAATGCCATCACTTAAAAGAATCACTAACTGGGTTGAAGACTCTAAAGATATAGAAATTAACGTTACTTCTTAAAGACTTTTAGACGATACAATTAATAAGTGGAACAAAAAAAAATTCGTATAACTGGAGCACAATTATCATTTCCTGTTGGTGCGATTCAGCAAAATAAAGAAACTATATTAAATACCATTGAAATTGCAGAAAGCGTAGAATCTGATATCGTAATTTTTCCAGAACTTTGCTTAACAGGGTATCCTCCAGAAGATTTGTTGTTAAGAGAAAGCTTTTTGGGTAAAAATTATTCAGTACTTGAGGAGATTGCTGAGTTTTCAAGTGAATCAAGTGCAATTATCGGTTTTGTTGATAGAACGAAAGATGTTAATAAAACTGATCTAAAAAGCAGAGGTATAGCAAACGCAGCAGCAATTGTACAAAATGGTGACGTCAAAGGTATATACCATAAGTGTTTTCTGCCAAACTATTCAGTTTTTGACGAAGCTAGATATTTTTCAAAAGGAAATGACCCAGGAAAATTATTTTGGTATGAAAACATTGCAGTTGGAATTAGTATTTGCGAAGATATTTGGATTAACGATGGACCAGCCTCTTTACAAGTAAAAAACGGAGCATCTTTGATTATCAATATTAATGCTTCTCCCTTTGATATAAATAAGTCCACAAATAGAAAAAATTTAGTTGTAGAACAAGCAAAGCTATTAGGAGTTCCAATAATTTACCTAAACACTGTTGGTGGTCAAGATGAGCTTGTATTTGATGGCGGATCGTTTATTGTTAACAAGAATGGTGAAATTATTCATCAAAGTAATCAATTTCAGGAAGAAATTTTTCATATTGAACTTGAACTAGATGTAAAAAATGAATCTAAAAATACAAATTTAAAAATTAGGGAAAAAACTCTAAACCTTAATACAACGAAAAATTACAAAGAACTATCCAAAAATGAAGAAGTTTATACTGCTCTTAAATTAGGTTTACGTGATTATGTTAAAAAAAATAAATTTAAAAAAGTTTTAATCGGGCTTTCTGGAGGTATTGATTCTGCTTTAACTGCAACAATTGCTGTTGATGCATTAGGTTCAGAAAATGTAACATGTGTTGCTATGCCAACAAAATTTAATTCACCAGATTCTTTAATAGATGCTAGTTCATTAGCAACTAATTTAGGAATAGAGCTGAAAGTAATTGAAATCGAAGAGTTAGTCGAGAAATATAGGGAAATTTTAACAAAGCAATTTAATGAAAAAATCATCTCTGTTACCGATGAAAATATTCAATCAAGAATTAGAGGGAATCTATTAATGGCTTTATCAAATCAGACTGGTGCTATGGTAGTTTCAACAGGCAATAAATCGGAAATGGCTGTTGGTTATTCAACATTGTATGGTGATTTAGCTGGTGGATTTGCTCTTTTAAAAGATGTATACAAAACGGAGGTGTATAATCTTTCAAATTACAGAAACTCTATTTCAAAAGTAATTCCTCAAAACTCTATTTCAAAAGAACCCAGTGCAGAGTTAAGACCAAATCAACTTGATAAAGACTCACTTCCTGATTATGAATTACTAGACAAAATTTTAAATCTTTACATTGAAGAAGATAGCTCTTCTGAAAAAATAATATCTGAGGGTATTGATGAAGAGATAGTTTATGGAGTGTTAGAAAAAGTTGATAGGAATGAATATAAAAGAAAACAAGTTGCACCTGGGGTAAAGTTAACAGAAAAAGCTTTTGGTAAAGATAGGAGAATGCCTATTACAAATACATATATAAGGGACAGGGGTTAATTTGTATTTAAAAAATGGCATCGAAGTATCTAAATCAGACTTCAGTATTTCCATTGAAGATCTAGCTGTTTTGAGAGGTGATGGCATATTTGAAGCGATAAAAATACATCAAGGTTATCCCTTCGGTGTTGAACGACATCTTGAGAGATTTCAAAGATCAGCTAAAAAAGTATTCTTTGATAATATAGATTTTGATGAAATTAAAAAAAATATTTATAAAGTTGCTAATTCATTTGAAAATGGATATGTTAGAACTCTTATTTTAAGAGATAGTAAAGATGGGTACAATGTATTTTGTTTTCATCAACCTCCAGTAAATATTCCTGAATATTTTACATTAGAAACCCAAAAAGCGTTTTGGCATAGTTCTGGCGATTATAGTCAAGATGAAGCATTCAACCTTGGAACAAAATCTACATCGTATGGGATGAATATTAGCCACACACGAAAAGCAGAAATGAATGGGTATACAGATGCGCTACTAATAGGTAAGAGTGGTGAAGTCCTAGAGGGACCGACTTTTACATTTGGATGGATATCAGATGACCAAATTTTTGTTCCAAAGCTTGAGTTAGGAATTTTAGATTCAATAACTCGGCAATATTTACTAGATTTTGGTAGAGAAGGAATTTTGCCCGTCAAGGAAGGATTGATTCATATAGATAAATTAAACACAATCCAAGGAGCTTTTATTTTATCTACTGCAAAACACGGACATTGTATTTCTCGTATTGATGATATTGAATTACCAAAACATGAATTAATTAATCAAATCAAAAAGACTTTTGAAGAAAGAGTAATCAAAGAAAGAGATAAGAAATAAGATCGGAGGATTGGTGAGGTTAACAGAATACTCTCATGGGTCTGGTTGAGCTTGTAAACTCTCACAAAGAGAGCTTGCTCAGGTTCTGAAGCATATAGCACATCAAAATAATCCCAATATTCTAGTTGGACTTGATACTCCAGACGATGGGGGTATCGTACAACTAGAAAATGGACAGCAACTAATTCAAACAATTGATTACTTTACACCGATTGTAGATAACCCTTTTGATTGGGGAAGAATAGCGGCAGCTAACGCATTATCTGATATTTATGCAATGGGAGGAAAACCTTTAACTGCTTTGCAAATGGTTAGTTGGCCAAGAGAAGAACTTAGTTTTGAAATTTTATCAGAGGTTATAAAAGGTGGTTCATCAATAATGGAAGAGGCCGGGTGCACCATTATTGGCGGTCATAGTATTGATGATAAAGAACCAAAATATGGTTTTGCTGTAACTGGTTTAGTTGGTAAAAGAATTTACAAAAAATCTGATATTCAGGAAAATGATAGCTTATATTTAACTAAGCCTCTTGGATCTGGAATTATTGCAACAGCAATCAAAAAAGGTTTAGCAACTCAAGATCAAATTCAAAATATAACTAAAGTAATGACTACATTAAACGTGAACGGACTAAAAGTAGCAGATTTTTATAATGCAAATGGAGTTACAGACATTACTGGTTTCGGTTTACTTGGTCACTTAAGTGAGATGTTAATAAATGAAAACTTAGCAGCAGAAATTTACGCAAATAATGTACCAGTAGTTGGAGATGCAGAAGATTTTTTAGCTAGTGGAATATTTTCTTCAGGCAGTAAAAGAAATTTGGAAGCTATTAAAGATGATATAGGATATGAAAAAGAATTTGAGGATAAAGTAAAAATTTTTGCTGATGCCCAAACTAGTGGCGGCTTGCTCATATCTATACCTGATAATGTAATAGTAGATTCAAAGTTTGTTTTAGATAAATATGGAATAAAAGTATGGAAAATAGGAAAGATTACTAAAAGATATAACCATAAAATCAATATTATAAATATTTAATGATAAAAAATTTAACTAAGTTATTTGCTATCACAGCACTAATAAAAAAATTAATTGAAACAAAAGTGAGTAAGTCTGAAGGTGTTACACAACTTCATCCTGTAAAAATTCCAGGAAGAACTGTTTTTATTAGGGAAAAAGAGTATTTAATAAGAGAAAATTATATTGAAGAAAAAACACCTATAATTTTCTTACATAGCTGGGGTTCTGATTCATTAGGTAGTTGGTTTAAAATCTTACCTGCAATAAAGAAAAAAAGCTCCTTTATTGCAATAGATTTAAGAAATCATGGCAAGTCAGATTCAAGTTGGAAACGTTGGAATGTTGAAGAAAATGCTGATATTGTAATCAGCATTCTAAAAACTCTAAATATTAGTAAATGCCACTTAGTAGGGTGGTCAATGGGTAGTGCTGTAGCTTTGGCAGTTGCAAAAAAAGAAAAAACTCTTGTTGATAAGCTTGTGCTCATTACACCTTTTAGTTGGCTAGGTGGTGCGGTATATAAAGATAAAACACCCTTTAAACTGTTTATAAGCTTTATAAGAATAAGGGAAAGACTTTTTCCAAATTTAAATCCTCAATCTAAATTTTCATATTTAATGAAATCTAGTTCCATTAACGACGAGTATTCAGAGTGGGCTTGGAACAATTTACATAAATCCAAAGATGATTTTATATATGCTGATGGCGGTAGATTTGTTGTTCCATACGATGCAAGAGAATGGATTAATCAGATAGAAAATAAATGCTTAGTAATAACTGGAGGAAAAGATAAATTAGTACCAGAAGAAACTTCTAATGATGTAGTTACAAGACTCAAAAATGTTATAACTAAAAATTTTAGTGATGCTGGACACTCAATACCATGGACACATGATAAAGAACTTTTAGATGAGTTAAGTAATTTTCTTGAATTATGAAAAAATTACTTTTTTTTGGACCAACAAATTATCCTCAACCATTGAATGACAATCTAAGGAAAAAGTTTAAATATTTAAGTGAAATAGCAAAAATTTATGTTGTCGCATTTAGTGAATCAGAATTTGAAGGTGAAATTGATGGATCTAATTTCTTTTTATATAAAAAAAATAAATTTAGGTTAATTAACTATTTTAAAATTTATTTAATTTCTTATTTCCAACTACCTAAATTAGTTGAACTGCACAACATTGATGTTGTTTCGTTCCAAGATCCGATCACAAGCTTTTTTGGAATTCGTAGATTAAAAAATAAAAATAAAAACGTAAAAATAGTTTTAGAATCTCACGGTGATTTCATTAACACCTTAGAACTAGAAAAAAAATTATTATTTCCAAAAATCTACAAATTATTATTTAAGAAAATTGCAAAATATACAATTGATAATGCTGATCTAATTAGAGCAGTTTCGTCTTCAACTGAAGAACAAGCACTCTCATTCAATAGCAAAAAGTTAGTAGTTAGATTCCCTGCGTGGGTTGATTTTGAAATATTTGAGTCCATTGCAAAAAAAAGAGAAATTAAAGAAAAATTTCGGATACTTTTTATTGGTAGCGTCACGGATAGGAAAAAACCACACCATATCATAGAAGCAATATCTTATTTACAAGATGTAGATTGTGAGCTTAACATAGTTGGTCCTACTCCAAACTCTAAATATTTAAGACAATTAAGAGAGCAAATTAAAAATTTAAACTTTGAAAATAAAGTCAAAATATTTGGAAATCGAAGTAGAGAACAGGTTTTGGAGCATTATATGGAAAGTAATTTAATGATATTACCCTCAGTCTCAGAAGGTTTAGCAAGAGTTATATTTGAATCCCAAGTTACAGCTTGTCCGGTACTAGTAACTGACGCTCCTGGCATGCAGGATATTGTTATTGACGAACAAACAGGTTTTATTTTTGAAAGTAACAATGTTAAAGACTTGGCAAACAAAATTAATAACATTTATCAAAACTATGATCATGCGAGCCAGATAGGAATTAATGCAAAAAACTTTATATTAAATAATTACTCTTCAGATAATTTTAAATTCAGTTTTAAAAAGTTAATTGATTTAGTTTAAATTTTACAAATTTTTTTGTCCTTCCAAGGTATTACAATTAGTTTTATGGAAATCCTAAGTATTCTTATTCTCTTTTTATTAATAATTAATTTATATATTTCATTAAAAAAATCAAAACCTAAAGATAAAAGTGAAGACGAGTATCTAATTAAAGGAATTGTTAGCGAGCTAATTGAAAATGAAGAGTCTCAGATATATAAATTACTCAGCAAATCTGATCAGACTGTTAAAGATTTCATTGAAAAAACAGGTGAGATTAAATCTTCATTATCAGGAGTTGACCAACAAACTAAGAATTTAATATCTGTACTAAATAACAACCAAAGCCGAGGACAATGGGCTGAGTTTCAAGTAGAAGACCTTTTGGGAATTATGGATTACAAATCTGGGATTCATTATGTTACTCAAAAACAAATGAAAAGTGGAACCAAACCTGACTTTACTTTTTTCTTGCCAGATAATAAAACAATAAATATGGATTCTAAGTTTCCCTTAAATAATTATTTAGAAATTTCACAAATAGGAACAGAACTGGAAGACCCCACTATTGATGAGATTAAAAGAAAACAATTAACTGAGTCTATAAAAGTGAAAAATAAAGAATTTATTGATAAGTCAATTAAGTTAAAAATTGATGAAACTTCTTCGCGGGAAGGATATATTTCTCAAGAAGAAGGTACAGTCGACTTTGTATTAATGTATATACCCCTTGAGAACCTATATCAGTACTTACTAACTGCAGAAATTGGGGCTCAAAAAATACCTGTTATACAATATGCATTTTCAAAAAAAGTTATATTAGTAAGTCCGCAAACTTTGATGGCGTATTTAGAAACTATTAGACAATCTATGAAACTTTTTAATCTTCAAAATGACACAAAAAATATATTAATTGCACACGAAAAAGTTAAAAATGAAATACATAAATTCTTAGAATCTTTTGATGATGTTACTAAAAAATTAGACCAAACAGTTCAGTCTTTTGAATCTTTAAAAACGACTAGAGTAAACAAATTAGAAAAATCTTTTAACGAATTAAACGAAGTTAACAAAAATAGTGAAAGTTAATTATTTAAATTTTTAGACTCTACCATAATGCATTTGTCGTCGATATAATTTTTGTTGTTTAATCTTAAAAAATCAGAGATCTCTTTGCTTTCCGCACCTGGTTGATACCAAAAATTATCATATCCTTCATTTACAAGATCTATTGTTAATTCAAAACCTATGCTTGGTGGAATCACAAAATTAATAATGTCTGGAATAAAGTTTAAATTTTTAATCTCTGAAAAACATTTTTGGTTAGCTATGTATTCTTCCTTTTTGCTTATTGGGTATACTTGATGACCTTTTGACAATAAGTTTAATAAAATTTTATTTCCATATTTTTCAGGATTATTGCTTGAGCCTATAAGTGCAATTTTTGTATTTTTTAAATTTAGATTTTCTAGCACTAAAAATTTTCGGCTTTGATATTAAAAAGATCTTCTTTTCCTGCAGTAATTGCAGAAGCGTAACCAGATGCAATTGGAAGAAGTTGTTGTATGTAAAACTTACATATGGTCAATTTATCTGAGTAAAATTCATTGTCACCGTCTTTTAATTTTTTTTCAGCTAAGACTGCAGCTTTACCCATATAGTATCCACCAAGTACCTGGCCAAACATTTTTAAATAAGGAGTTGCTGCTGCGCTTGCATCAACTAGCTGACCATCAAGCATTTTAGTTGCTAACCACATAGTTACTTCAGAAAGTTTACTTACATGAATTTCAAGTTCTTTAGCAAGTGAAACCATTAAATCAGATCCATTTTTCATTAGTTCTATTTGATTTGTTACTTCGCCAAGCAATCTTTGCATAGCCTGACCATTGTCTAATGGAAGTTTTCTAAACATCAAATCTAATGCTTGAATACCATTTGTTCCTTCATAAATAGGAGCAATTCTTGCATCTCTCAAGTATTGAGCAATACCAGTTTCTTCAACATAACCCATACCACCATATACTTGTATGGCAAGTGAGGAAAGTTCAACACCCAGGTCTGACAACCAAGCTTTTGTTATAGGAGTTAATATTGCGCATCTCTCTTCACCTAAAGATTTAGTAACTTCATCTTCACCAAAATATTCTAAATCTAGCATTAATTGGTTATCAAACATTAAATATCTCATTGCATCAACGTAAGATTTTATAGTAAGCAACATTCTTCTAACATCAGCATGTTCAATTATTGATGCATTTTTTGCATCTTCCTTACTCATACCAACTGGTCTACCTTGAACTCTGTCACGAGCATATTGAGCTGCTCCTTGTACAGCAGCAGAAGCACTTGCTAAACCTTGACCGCCTACCCAAATTCTGGCTTCATTCATCATGGTAAACATATAGTGCAGACCCCTATTTTCTTCACCTACCAGATAACCTATAGCACCATCGTATTCCATTACACAGGTTGGACTGGCATGAATACCTAGCTTTTCCTCAATGGACAAGCATTGAACATTATTTTTGTCACCTAAAGTACCATCATCATTAATAAGAATTTTTGGAACAATAAACATTGAAATACCTTTTGTACCTTCAGGAGAACCTGGTAATTTTGCTAAAACAAGATGAATAATATTTTCAGTCATATCGTGATCACCGAATGTAATCCAAACTTTTGTTCCTGTAATTTTATAACTACCATTTTCTGCAAGTTCAGCTTTTGTTTTTATAGTTCCTAAATCAGAACCAGCTTGAGGTTCACTCAAATTCATTGTGCCGGTCCATTCACCTGATACAAGTTTTGGTAAGAACTTTGATTTTTGTTCATCACTTCCATGAAAATTAATTGCTGAAATAGCACCGGCGCTAAGTCCAGGTGCAAGCCCGAAAGCTAAATTAGCAGAGCTTAAAATTTCTAATGTTCCTCCAGACAAAGCTATTGGCATTCCACCACCACCAATTTCTTGAGGTAAAGATATAGAAGCCCAGCCAGCTTCTTTAAATTTATTATAAGCTTCTTTGTAACCTGCAGGCATAGTGACTACACCATCATTTATTACAGCACCAATCTGATCACCTATACTATTAATAGGAGCTAGAACTCCCTCTGCAAACTTTGCACACTCTTCCATAGTGGTAATAACAATATTTTCTGAAAAATCTTTGAACAAAGAAATTTTATTTAAAATATTATAAGAATCTATAACCTCATAACCGAAAACAATATCTTTGATAGGTGCTTTATAATCAACAGCCATGGTATAACTTTAGTCCTACTTTAAGTATATTGTAAATTTCTAACGTGGATTAACTTCGACTAATTTAGAAATTTCTTGAATTTTTGAAATTGATGGAAGTTCATTAGTTCCTGCTAGAATTGCGCCTGCAGCACAAGCTTTTTTAACAACATCTATTATTTCCTCATTTCCAAATGCTGCGATATATGCAGCAGTGCAATCTCCAGCTCCTGTTGAGTCTATGGAATTAAAGTCAGGTGGTACTATTTCAATTGCTCCTTCCTTTCCTAGTAATCTTGCGGGTAAATTAGACGAGGTTAAGAGAATATATTTCGCCAAATTATTTTCTAATATTTTGTTTGCTTCATAAACTTCAATTTCATTTTTGCTCACAACAAGAAAATCTATTTCGTAATCAATCTCTTCCTCGTATCCAGCTTGAACTAAAAAAATATTATTATTTCTTTTTATATCTTTTAAGTTTTCTCGAATATAACTTATTGAGTACCTATCTATTAGAAGTGAATCAAAACGATTTAAGCTATTCAAATTACTCCATATGGAATCTTTATAACCAGAAGAGACAATTGTTCTTTCTCCATTATCTTCGACAAATATTGAACAAGTAGGTGTGTTTTTTGAATTTGTATTAATTAAATCATGATTAATACTTAAATTATCGAGGTAATTTAATAGATAATTGCCTAACGCATCATTAGCTAAGCTATTACCTCCAACTGAAACCATTAGAGACCAATTATTTATATTTTCTGCACAATTTATAGCTGTCCCCCCGGGTCTAATTTTGTATTTTGTGCTTCTTATATCACCACCAGAAGTTGGGAGTGAATCAACATAATAAATTAGATCAGGATTTAAAGTACCATAACAAAGTACATGTTTAAAAGGCATAGTTCTTATAATAGTATCTGTGAATGATGCATTAAACCAATCGAAAAACTTAATTGTGTTAACAATTATTTATAATATTGGCGAGGGAATTGTTGCGTTATACCTTGGAATTAAAAACAATAGCACTTCTCTTCTAGGCTTTGGATTAGATAGCGTAATTGAAATTACAGCTTCTATGGTCGCAATTTGGGGAGTAACATCATCAAATGAGAATGTAGGTAGAAAAGCTGAAAAAATTATTTCTTATTCATTCTTGGCTTTAGCATTTTTTATTTTAATTAAATCTTCATACGATTTATTAAATACTATTAAACCAGAAGCCACTTTATTTGGAGTATTACTTGCAGCAATATCAATTTTGGTAGAAGGTCCTTTATCTTATAAAAAATTACAGCTTGGAAAAAAACTTAATAACCAAGTTTTAATAGCAGAAGCAAAAGAAACATTATTTTGTCTCAATTTATCAATTTTGGTTATTTTAGGTATTGGATTAAATTATTTATTCAATGTTTGGTATTTTGATCCAATTTCTGCTCTTTTAATGATTCCATGGTTGTTTCATGAATTTAAAGAACATAGATAATTTCATTAAACCAGTCCACTAATTACAGCTGTTAAAATCAAAATTAAAATATAACTTATCAGTCCTCCGCCTATAGCAGCTATTTTCATTGATTTTGTAACAGAGCTTGGACCTATTAAATGATAGGCTAGTACTCCAAAAAATGGCACAAGAAAAACAATTCCAAGCCAAATATATTTTTTTGAGTTACTCATTTCTTTTGAATTCAAATCACTTAAAGCTAATGCTGTCCATGCTGCATAAAGCACGAATGGCATTAAGTATCCATACAATTGAAACAACAATTGCCAAATACTTGGACTTGAAATTGGAACTCCACTCATAATTATCTCCTTTTTTGATCCAAAATTTTCTTCTAAAGTATTATTTTTTAATAAGTGATAAGGTACATCAATATTTTCCAAATCAGGTATGTAAAATATATCTATAGCTGGCGATGGTTCTGAAATATTTTCGAAGCTCATATTTATTTGTTCTGACGGCCATGGGTATTCTTTGTATCTATTTTTATCAACTTCTTGATTTTGAGCATCGGCAAAAAAACCAGCCAAAAGCATCAATCCAGATGAATCACCTTGTAGTGGAAATCGAGATAAAATAAAGTTTGAATCTATTCCACTGCAGTTATGTAGTTGTTCCAAAAGTGGAGGAGTTGAAGTTTGATAAACATTGTTTTCGAAACAATTACCTGGACCCCAAGGTCCTGCTAAAGCGAGATCAGTATATCCTGAATCAAGAACAACGTTGTCGATAATTTTGACGTTTTGTGAAAAGTAAAGGTTTGCATCTAGCATTGGACTAGCAACAATTCCGTATTTGTCATGATTAATTACTAGATTTTTTTGAATAATATCACCGACTCGACCGGGTACAACAATTCCATTTCCTTTTGCTACTAGCCCAAAACGATTTGTTGGTGCATCGTAATTATTGTTATCAAGAACTAAGTTACCTATAATTGTCGTTTCACGTCCTGGAGGATTTAACTCAGAATCTAAGGTGTTAGGTACAATTCCAGACATGTTGTCATACCAAATATTATTATAAATATATAGATGACCACCAGCATTGGTACCTGAATATCCAAGTGCATTTCCTTCAATAACACTGTCGTATATTAATGAATTACATGGAAAACATTGTCCTATATAAATTCCACTATCAGGATGTCCAGAAGCATAAATATTATTAAATATTCCATCTGTAGAGTCAAAAGCATAAACTCCATAGTCCCCATTGTTATATACGGTCAAATAAGAACCTCTAAATCCCAGTGAGGAATTCCAATACACGCCATTTAAAGAAAAATTCCTTACAGATAAATTTTCTACTGAAACTCCATCTGTATCGTAAATTTGTATACCGTTTTCAAACATGAATTCTCCATCCAAAATTACATTATTTCTATCGGTACCTCTAATAGTTATAAAATCAGTTGTAACAGTAACACTTTCGTTGTAAACACCAGGGTAAACTAATACTAAGTCACCTTCGCTTGATGAATTGACCGCATCTTGTATTTTGTTAAACTCTTGACCTTTCCCAACTGTTAAAACATTTTTACTTAGTTCAGTCTTTGTTTCTGCTTCTTCAACTGAATACTCAACATCTCCAACAATTACTAATCCAACCATACCTTTGTCATTAGTTCCATGAAATGGACAGTAGTATTCATAAATACCAGGATCGGTAAAGGTGTGTTCATATTGGTCACCTTTTGTTATTATTCCGTATTCAAAATAATCTGAAGAAATTGCTTGCCAACTACCATCACTAGCAATTACATTATGATTGTTTGCTCCACCAGATTCCCAAATTACAGTAGTGCCAGGTTCAACTCTAATAATTTTTGGTGAAAATTCATCATCTACAACTCTAATAACTGCGGGTTCGCTACTAGTTGCTTCTTGCGAACCACATGCAGCTAAAGAGATTAGTAAAACATAGAAAACTGCTTTTAACATTTTACGCATAACAAATATTACCTTTTAGAAAAACAATATTCCATTTATTAAGGAACCTTGTTTATATTATTTATAAAGCTTGAATCCAATCATCAGGATTATCATCAACAAAAAAATCAGACACTAATGTTGCACCTGGTTCAATAGCATACTTTTCAAAATCAGTCACACCTTCTTCTTCAAGTACATCTTGATCTAGAAAAAAGTTACCCGTACAAGTTTTAGAATCTCTTTTAAGAACAGCGTATGCCGCATCTGCGTAAATTGTAGCTTTTCTAGAACCTTTAACTAGTTCGGCTCCAATAACATTTCTAACTGCAGCAGTGTCTAGTGAAGTTCTTGGCCATATACAATTTGAGGCTATATTATATTGTCCTAACTCTTCAGCCAAACCATGTGCTACTAGTGACATCCCATACTTAGCTGTTGTGTAGGCTAACGTTAATCCAAACCACTTTCTATCAATGTTCAAAGGCGGAGAAAGAGTTAAAATATGAGGATTGTTTCCATTTTTAAGATGGGGGATGCATTTTTGGCTTAGTAGAAAAGTTCCTCTTACATTAATATTATGCATTAGATCGTATCTTTTCATTGGAGTATTTTCGGTATTTGATAAGTGTATTGCACTTGCATTATTTATACATATATCTATTCCACCAAACTTATCCACAGCTTTATCAATAGCTTCTTGAACTTGTTCCTCAAATCGAATATCACAAACCAATGGAAGCGCTGAGCCACCTACAGATTCAATCTCTTCAGCTGCAGTAAATATAGTTCCTGGAAGTAAAGGGTGGGGATCAGTAGTTTTAGCTAGAATTACAATATTTGCACCATCTTTTCCAAGAGCTTTTGCTATCTCTAGTCCAACACCTCGAGAACCACCACTCATAACTATTGTTTTATTTTTAAAATAACTCATTAATCTATTGTATTAAAACTGTGTATTTTCTGTGGAGTCTTTTTTCATTAAAAGTTCAGAATCTTCATCGAGTAGTGCTTCACCCACAAGTTCATAATAGTTAGAACCTACTTCTTGTTGATGTTTTAAGCCCGTAAACCCACTTTTTGACATTTGAGTTTCTTTCACTTGTAAATTAGCAATTGCTTCCATGTTACTTTCTTTAAAGTTTTTTCCAAGTTCGTAAAACGAACTAATCATTGAATGAAATCCAGCCAAAGAAACAAACTGTAAGTTGTATCCAATTTTAAATAAAGATTCTTGAAAATTATTCAACTCTTTTTTAGTGAACTTATCCATCCAATTAAGTGAAGGGGAACAATTATAAGCTAAAAATTTATTAGGAAATTTATTTTTTATTTCTGTTGCAAATTCTTTTGCAAACCCTAAATCTGGATCATTAGTTTCACACCAAATAACATCAGCAAATTCTGCATATGCTAAAGATTTAGTAATTGCTAATTCTTTGTTGTTTTTTATTTCAAAATATCCATCAGAAGTTCTTTTTTTACTTAAATATTCTCTATCTCGATCGTCAAAGTCTGAAGTTGCTAACTTTGCATGAAGAGCATCGGTTCTCGCTATAAGAACTATTGGAACACCTAGAACATCAGAGGCTAGCCTCGAGGCATTTAATTTTTTAATAAATTCAAAAGTTGGTATTACAACTTTACCACCCACGTGACCACATTTTTTTTCTGATGCTAATTGATCTTCAAAGTGAATACCTGCTGCTCCAGCATTTATGAATTGTGTTGTTAAGTCAAAAACATTATAAATGCCACCAAACCCTGATTCTCCGTCAGCGATTATTGATGGTAGTTTTAATTTTTTATTTTCTGCTGATTTTCTTAAAAGTGTATTATTTATTTTTCTAACAAACTCTGGAGTGCTGTTCGAAGGGTAAAGTGAGAGATCTGGATATGTATTAGTTCCAAAATTACTTTCTGCTGCTATTTGCCATCCACTAACATAAATAATTTGAAAATCTAGCTTCTCTAATTGCATTGCTTGTTGAACAGTAGCTGAGCCAAGACCAGAAACCCACTTTGATGGCTGGTTTAGAAGTTCCCACAGGTTTAAAGCTCCTAAATTAGATATATCGTAAGAGATTTTTATCTTACTACGTAATTCTTGAACTTTTTCAGGAGAATAAGTTCTTTTTATACCTTCAAATCTTTTTGACTTTAAATATATTTTGATTAACTCTAAGCTATCAAAATCTTTATTCATAATTTAATGCTGGCTTGCAGCAACGCTACCTATGATGATAATTAATACAATAATTCCTGTAAAAGCAATTATAAACTCAGTTTTAGTGACTTTTATTTTTGGTGCCGAACTCATAACACTTGCAAAAATCAAAATTGCTGCAGAGATTATTAGAGCAAAAAGGGGAGCTAATTCATGGAAATTTAAAAAGACTTGAGCGATACCAAAAGCTATTAAGCCTCCAAAAACAATCGAGCCTATTGGTATTAAGACAGACCCTACAATTCTTTTCCTTACCTTTTCTGCTTCAATAAATTCTTCATTTTCAAGTCCTTTTGGAACTCCTAAAATCATAGATAAGACAGAAATCAAACCTTGAACAATTGACGATAAAATAACTGTTCTCCAAAATGCACTACCCACACTTATTAAGTTTATTGCAGATTCATCAGGCAAAATAGGTTCTATTGTTTGTCCAACAGAATTTATTATATAAAACGCACTAATAGCACCAAATATAAGACCTAATCCTGAACCAGTGATTAAAGACTCACGGTCTGATGTGTATATCGAATATCCATTAAAGTTTGTTTCAAAAAATTTTTTGATATTTATTGAATTCAACATACCAAATAGTGAGCTCATTAGTGCTAAAACTAACAAAAATTCAATAGCATTGAATTCAGAAATTATATTTTGTGTGTCAGCTTCGAGAACTAAACCTTCAAACAAAAAAGAACTTATAAATATTGCTTCTATAAAGCCAACAATTAAGCCATAAATAGATCCAAATTTTAATGATTTGGAAATTTTTATTCCAAGTTTTACTGGTGGGTCAAATTTTTCATCAATAACTACCGAAGAATTTATTGAGACTGTTTCAGTTGATATATTCTCAGTAAATTCAAGGTCTTCTGTTGTAATTGAATCTACATCTATAGTTTCAACTTCCTCTTTAGCTTCAGGGTCAGCAATTTTTTCTTCTGTAACAGTTGTATTAGAAATTATAGTTTTTCCACCAAGCCAGCTGTTCAATATTTCAGTAGGAGAACTTCCTGCAGCCTCAGCTCTTGCTTGAATAGAGCGGGAAAGCAATAGTTGAGGAATCCCAGAGGAGCTACTTAATTGATTTAATAAATTTTCGTCCATATTTTTAATTTAATTGTAATCTACAGAATTATTTCTAACGACATCGTCAAATGTTTTTTCTTCTTTGTACCAATTTAGCCAAATAATCAAAATAGTTAACCATATGATTACTCCACCACCCAGTTTTAAAACTAAACCTGCTAAAGTTTGGTCATTCACAATAGAAACGTTAAATATATTTTCTCGTAATAAATAAGCAGAATATATTGGTTCTGTACCAAAAGTTAGAAAACTTGCTGGAATTGTTGGTAATAATGACTGTAAAAACATATAGCCAATTTTTCCAGCTTGGCTTAGAGATTTGATTTCATCATTAAAACCAATAACGGGTATCCACATGTTGAGTGAAATCAAAAGCATTATTGAATGCACAAAAAAATGAAATACTGTATTTGTTACCATCAAATTAACTACATTTGTCCAATGCATTCCTACCATAACGGTATTAAAGAGAAAAAATGCAACAACAGGCTTAGAAGATATTTTAAGAGTTTTGATCAACAGAGGAACTGAAATCAATTTTTTCATTTCCGAATGCATACCTAGTAGAAGTAAAGGAGGAGAAACTAATGCTAAAACAAGATGCTCAACTGAATGAACAGAAAATAAATATTTCTCTCCTATATCATGTAGTGGGTAATCGGTAAATATCCATAAAATAATAACTCCTGAATACCAAATTTTTCTTTTTTGAGCTTTTAATAATTTGTTTTTTGTGCTGAATTCAAAAAATATGATTAAAGAAATAATTAACGTCCAAATATCATAATGTGGGTGAAATGGTAATGATTGCATTAAAAATTAAAAATAATTAGCAGATGCTCTTTCAAACATAACTATTGCAAATAGAATTAAAGCTAAAATCATTCCACCTGTAAAAAACCTGTTCACTGTTTTATTTTCAAATCTTAAGTGCATAAACCATCCGACTACAATTACAAATTTACCAATGGCTAATGTAACCAGTAGTGGGGCCGTAAATGATCCAACAATCTCTTCGGTGTAATAAAGAGCAACTTCAATTGCTGTTAGGACACCAAGAACAATTGCTATTTGTACATATTTTTTAGGTGTTGGATGACTTATATGAGAATTTGACATATTAAATTAAATAAACAACCGTAAAAAGAACTATCCAAACTATATCAACAAAGTGCCAATATAGAGCAACAAATTCTAAATTCATTCCGCTTTCAAGAGTTAAACCATTTTGTCTTTGTCCTATACCCCAAAGTGAGAGCAGCAATACAACTCCAATAAATACGTGTAGACCATGAAAACCCGTTAAAACATAAAAAGATGAACTAAAAATATTTGTATCAAGTTCAAAACCCTTATGATAAAATTCAGTGAATTCATAAATTTGACCTGCTAAAAATACAGCACCAAGCATAGCAGTGGCTAACAACCAAACTCTTGTCTTCTCTTGATCATCAGATTCTAAAGCGTTATGTGCGAGAACCATTGTTAGTGAACTCATGAGAAGTACGAACGAGCTTATTGAAGTAAATGGTATGTCGTAAACATCAGTTAATTTAATTCCTGGAAAGTCCTTACCTTTAAAAATCATAAAAGTAGTAATTAAAGTACCAAAGAAAAGAATTTCTGTAGATAAAAAAACCCACATTCCAAGTTTTCTAGTTTCTACACCAGTATCCTCATGAGGGTAGGCATGTGCAGTACTCATGATTAATGCCCTTCTTCTAAAGGTTCTGTACCCCAACCGAAACTTCCAGAAAGTATCAAAATTACACCAACGACTGCTAAAGCAATTGATTTAAAAATTACAGCATAACCTAAAAGAGGTAAGCCAGAAGCTAATACAATTGGGAAATACGATGGGTTTGGAAGAATAATTTCCTCTTTAGGATTTAATCCATCTTCCTCTAAGTCTATTAATAATTGATCAGCAGTTGGTTTTCTGACAGCTCTGCCTTCTTCATCTTCATCATATTTAGAGTGCCAAAAATCATCTAATGATTTAACATTTGGTGCTGTTGAAAAATTCCAGACCGGTGTTGGTGAAGGTATAGACCATTCAATCGTTCTTGCATCCCAAGGATCGAATGGTGCTTTTTCACCATTTCTTTTTGAGAAAATCCAATTTATCATAAATACAACAATTGACAGAGCAATTATAAACGCACCAATAGTAACAATTACATTCCAAAACTGCAGGTTTGTTTCTTTTGCATATACCCAAGTTCTTCTGACTTGACCTTGTAATCCTAACCAATGCATTGGGCCAAATGTTAAGTTAAAGCCAATTAACATTAGCCAAAAATGAATTTTTCCGAGAGTTTCGTTGTACATTTTTCCCCACACTTTAGGAAACCAATAATAAAGACCTGAAAAAATTCCAAACATAGCTCCACCAAATAATACATAGTGAAAATGAGCAACAATATAGTAGGTATCTGTTTGTTGAGTGTCTGCAGGTACAATTGAATGTGTAACCCCACTTAAACCACCAATAACAAACATACCAATAAAACCCAAAGAAAATAGCATAGGAGTGTTAAGTTTTAATTTGCCCCCCCAAATAGTACCTAGCCAGTTAAATATCTTTACGCCAGTTGGTACGGCAATAACCATAGTTGATAATCCAAATCCAGCTTGTGCAACAGTACTGATTGAAGATGCAAACATATGATGAGCCCATACACCGAAACCAATAAATGCAATTCCAAATCCAGCAAAAACTATTGCTGCATAGCCAAATAAAGGCTTGCGAGAAAAAGTTGGAAGAACTTCAGACACTATTCCAAATGCAGGAAGAATTAGAATATATACCTCTGGGTGACCAAACAACCAAAATAAATGTTGCCACAATACTGGGTCACCTCCACCTTCAACTAGAAAGAAACTAGTTCCGAAATTTCTATCAAAAGTTACATAAAATAATGCAATAGCAATTATTGGAAGCGAGAAAGCAAGTAGGAACGAAACTGCAAATGTCATCCAAGTAAATACAGGCATTCTCATAAACCTCATTCCTTTAGTGCGCATATTGATAATTGTTGTTATAAAATTAAAAGCTGAAATTAGTGAAGCTATTCCAAGAATCTGTAGCCCCAAAGCCCAAAAATCCATTGCAGTTCCGGGAGAATATTTTAGACCCGCATTTGGTTGATATCCAAACCAACCACCATTTGGCGCTGAACCCAACCAACTTACTTCTTCATCTAAATATCCACCCTCTGGGGCACCAGCTGTACCAAATATAAAAGTTGAGTATAAAAATATTCCTCCAAATATGAATATCCAAAATGATAAAGCATTCAGCCTAGGGAAAGCAACATCTCTAGCTCCAATTTGTAAGGGCAATAAATAATTAAAGAAAGCGGCACTTATAGGCATGATTGCTAAAAAAATCATTGTTGTTCCATGCATAGTGAACATAGCATTGTATTCAGCAGCTGATAAAAAGTTATTATCTGGCTGAGAGAGTTGGATTCTAAGAACTAGAGCTTCAAGACCTCCTATTAATAAGAAAAAGAAAGCAGCATATCCATACATAATTCCAATTTTTTTATGATCTACAGTAGTTATCCAAGACCATATTCCAGTTTCTGAGGAAGGTCTTCTAAAGATGCTATTTTGTTTCTTTGGTTCTAATATTTTTGTCACTTTAATGTTCCTAAGTACGCAATTAAAGCATTAATTTCTGCTTCAGTCAATTCTAGATTAGGCATAAAGGTTCCTGGTTTAATTTTTGCAGGATTAGCTAGCCAATTAGTTAAATTTTCTTTATTATTTTCTAACGCAGCTCCAGCAAAAACTGTTCTAGCCGCAAAATGTGTTAAGTTTGGTGCTATTCTATCTCCTTGAGTATCCCATACACCATTTATAACATGGCATTGTGTACAACCCGCATTTAAGAAAACTGATTGACCCTCAGCTGCTAAAGAGCCATCTTCAAGTTTCAAAGCATTCTGTTGTTCATTATTTATCCACAAATTGAAATCATTTTCGCTCAAAGAAATTACCCTTCCACGCATTTTAGAGTGACTCAATCCGCAATACTCGCCACACTGTGCCCAAAATTCGTCAGGGTTATCGGCGTGTAAATTAAGGTATGTTTTTTGGCCAGGAACTAAATATCGTTTCCCATTTAATTTAGGTACCCAATAATTATGAAGAACATCATTTGACCACATTTCAAGCCTAACGGGTCTATCACTAGGTATAACTAAAACATTGGCAGTTGTAATTCCATAATCAGGATATTTGTATTCAAACCACCATTGGTGACCTATAACTTCAATTTTTAAGGCGTCTTCAGGCTCTCTTGCTAAATCAAATATTGTTCTGACAGTGGGAACTGCAATAAAAGCAAGAATCAATACTGGAATAACTGTCCAAATAATTTCAAGTTTTGTATTCCCATGGACTTGTTTTGGCTCTGGTTTGTTTGGTTTGTCTCTAAATAATAAAACTGAAACTAAAAGTGCACCTTGAACCAAAACAAAAATAATTACAGCAATCCAAAAAGTTAACCAGAATAATTCATCAATAGATCTTGCATACGGTCCTTCTGGACTTAAAGAATCTAATGGAGCATTTTCAATACATGCAGAAATAAAAACTAAAAAAAGGTATTTTAAATTTTTAAACTTAAAAAATATTTTCATCAACATATTTTATTAATAACAGTATTTAAGAATAGCGTTGTAACAATATATAGTGTAATCACAAGTACTATGTCAATATGGAAATTCGAATAAAAAACCTGTTAACGAGTTATCTTAAACTTTCAAAACTTAGAGTCGTAGAGTTATTGTTAATTACTACAGTTCCATCAATGATTGTTTCAATTTATAGTTTCCCCCCGATTGATTTAATTTTTTATACTTTGATAGGTGGAACAATGCTAGCAGTCAGTGCTAATGTTCTTAATCAAATATTTGAAGTTGAACAAGATAGATTGATGTCTAGGACGTCAACAAGGCCATTAGTTACAGGCGAAATATCACTTAAGAGTGCATATTTATTTTCTTTTTTTACAGGGAGTTTAGGTTTTTTTATTCTATATTTTTTTACTACAATTTTGGCAAGTTATATAGCTCTATCTGCAAATTTGTTTTATTCATTTATTTACACATTAGTTTTAAAACCAAGAACTAATCAAAACATAGTAATTGGAGGAGCCGCTGGTGCAGCTCCAGTATTAATTGGATGGACTGCAACAGGTTCTAATCTAGATATCGCTTCATGGTTACTTTTTTTATTAGTATTTCTTTGGACACCTGCACACTTTTGGGCTCTCTCACTTCATAATGTTGAAGACTATAAAGATGCAAATTTTCCAATGTTACCAACACAGGAATCAGAAAGAAGAACTGTTGTCTTCATTGCAGTTTATGGTTGCGCCACTGTAATCACTTCGGTACTTTTAACTCCAATTTTACAATTAGGAATTGTTTATCTTTATAGTTCAATATTTTTAGGTTGTTATTTACTATTAAAAAGTTTTCAACTTTTTAAAAAAAGAATTAAGCCAATTAATTATTTTGTATTTTCTAATACATACCTTGCATTATTATTTATTAGTATGGTTGCTGATATTATATTCACAATTAGCATGTTTTGATTATGGAACAAATATTTTTTTCAATAACATACCCACCAATACCTATTACCCAGATAGGTCCTTTAGCTTTTTCTTTGCATGGAGTATTTGCTGCACTTGGATTTTACTTTGGTGCAAATCATGCATTAAAACTTGCTGAAAAAGACGGAGCTGACACAGTATTGTTTTCTGATGCTTTGACATGGGCAATCTTTGGAGCAATAATTGGAGCAAGATTTTTTACTATTCCAGCGCATATTTTAGAGCCAGGGTATGGATTAGATGATGTATTTACTCTTGCAGGAAGCTATTCAATAATGGGTGGTATGGCAGGTGGTATAATCGCCGCATTTTTGAAAATATCGTATTTTAACAAAC